>JAEEGG010001885.1_pt1 | contig 55367 bp, 40 predicted proteins | sample 9134161 | NCBI WGS metagenome assembly JAEEGG01 (sample SAMN16246543, study PRJNA631951) | gut metagenome | biome: gut microbiome; feature: rumen; material: CR-attached | host: Bos | place: Iran: Karaj | collected 2018-10 | reverse complement strand
ACTGGATCAACTCCAGCAATTCCCTCATGACTTCACTCCTCGTCGGCTGCGGTCTCCCCGGAGGCATGATGGGCTCGATGATGGCCGACCTTCTCGGATTCAAGGACGCCATCAACGCCGCAGAGCGTACCCATGGCGAGAGTGTCAGCAGCCTTGACACGCTGATGGTCAAGCTCTTCAACGAAGTCGAATATGTATGGCCCAAGCTCGGATATCCGCCGCTCGTGACCCCGTTCAGCCAGTACGTCAAGAATACCGCCCTGATGAACCTCTTCAACCTCGCCAGCGGCAAGCCGCGCTTCTCCACCATCGACAAGGACACCTGGGGCATGATCCTGGGCAAGATGGGACAGTTGCCCGGACCGCTCGCGCCCGAGATCATCGAGCTCGCGAAGGAAAAAGGCATGGAGTTCTACTCCGGCAACCCGCAGGACATGTATCCTGACGAACTTCCGAAGTTCCGCGAGATGATGAAGGAAGAAGGCTGGGACTGCGGCGAGGACGACGAGGAACTCCTGAATATGGCCATGTTCGAACGCCAGTACCGCGACTATCGTTCAGGAGTCGCCAAGGAGCGCTTCAACAAGGACCTCGAGGCTCTGAAGGAAAAAGCCGGAGCTCCCAAGGTCGTCACCCGCGCAGTCGTGGAGATGCCCGAGTTCGATATCGACTCCTACGTGGCCAAGTATCCCAAAGCCACTCCCGTCCAGGCTCCTGCAAAGGGCAAGATGCTGTGGGAGGTGGACGTCCAGGACGACTCCAAGGCCCCCGTGGCCGGCACGGCAGTCAAGTCCGGAAAGCCCATGGGCTATGTCCAGACCTGGTATGGATTGGAGGAAGTTGTCCCCGCAGTGAGCGGACGCGTCGTAGCGGTCACCGCCAAGCAGGGAAAGGATGTGGCGAAGGGCGAAGTGATCGCCTTCGTCCAGGACTAGGCCAGCCTGCAGAGCAGGGTGGCGGAGGTGCAGTCGAGCACTTCGACCTCCACATAATCGCCTGCCTTGTGGGTCGTATCCGGCCAGACGCACATCTTATTGTTCGAAGCCCTTCCGCACAGTTCGGAAGGGTTTTTCTTTGAAGGGCCTTCCACAAGGACCTTGAAACGCTTTCCGATGTCGCGACGGTAGCTCTCCAGGCTCTTGCGGTTCTGAAGGGTGATGATCTCGTTCAGGCGGCGGGTCTTGGTCTCGATGTCGACATCGTCCGGCCAATGCCTGGCGGCGAACGTGCCGGGACGCTCGGAATAATAGAACATGAAAGCCGTATCGTAGCCGACCTCCTCGAAGAGGCTGAGGGTCTGCTGATGGTCTTCCTCAGTCTCGGTGCAGAATCCGGCGATGACGTCGGTCGTCAGACCGCAGTCGGGGATGATGCTCCTGATCTTCTTTACCCTGGAGAGGTACCACTCGCGGGTATAGCGGCGGCGCATCTTCTCCAGCATGCGGTTCGAACCGGACTGTACGGGGAAATGGATATGCTTGCAGATGTTCTCGTAAGCGGACATAGTGTAGATGACCTCGTCCGAGAAATCCTGCGGATTGGATGTCGAGAATCTCACGCGCAGTTCAGGACTGATCAATGCGACCTTTTCAAGGAGCTGTGCAAAGCTGACCTCCCCATCCTCTCCCTTCCAATGGTAGGAATCGACATTCTGTCCGAGCAAGGTGACCTCGCGGTAGCCGCGGCTGAAGCAGTCGCAGGCTTCCCGCACGATCGTGCGGGGATCCCTGCTCCGCTCCGCGCCGCGGGTATATGGAACCACGCAGTAGGAGCAGACATTGTTGCAGCCGCGCATGATCGAGATGAAGGCCGACACCCCATTGGAGTCGATACGGACGGGGTTGATGTCGGCATAGGTCTCCTCGCGGGAAAGCATCACGTCGATCTGGGGATGGCCGTCCGTGACGGCAGCCAGAAGCTTCGGCAGGCTGCGGTATGCGTCCGGACCGGCCACCACATCGACCTTGCGGGTGTCCAGCAGCTTGTCCTTCAGGCGCTCCGCCATACATCCCAGGATACCGATGACCACGAGACGGTCCCTGCGCTGGAGGTTGAACTGCTCTATACGGCCCCAGATACGCTGTTCGGCATTGTCCCTGACGGAGCAGGTATTGGCCATTATGACATCCGCCTCCGCGATGTCAGTGGTGCGCTCATAGCCCTCACGGGCAAGGATGGAGAAAACGACTTCAGTGTCATTCACGTTCATCTGGCAGCCGTATGTCTCGATGTAAACTTTCTTCATAAGATTCAATTTGGCACGTCCCTTGAGGTAATGCACGGCAAAGATAGGATTTTTTTGTATCTTTGCGAATAAAGCATTTCGGCATGAGACGACTGTACATACTGTTTACGGCCGCGCTGGTCCTTTTCCTGGCGGCCGGTTGCTCCACGAACCAGGGCTTCAACGTCAAGTCCTGCTCCGTGGCTTCAGTCACGCCCAACGGGCTAAGAGCCCTAAAGGCCGTACTGAAAGTCGGCATCGTCAATCCCATGTCGAACCTGACGATCTCGAGGATCGACGGCGTCATCAACAACGCCGGCCGCGAACTCGCGACGTTCAAAACGGGCAAGATCAAGGTCGCAAGGAAAAGCGACAAGGTCTATCCTCTTACCTGCGAAGGGGCCATCTCCAAGGATGTGGGACTGATGGACCTCCTCCAGCTCGCCTCCTCGCAGGACTTCAGCCAGATGACAGTGGACCTGAAAGTCAAGGTCCGCTTCATGCTCGGCATTTGCAAGACATTCAAATTCAATGATATAAAGGTCTCCGACCTGCTTGAGCCGAGCGTAGCCGCGACCTACCTCGACCTCATCATTAACGAAACCATGATATGAAAAGGACAGTCATATATCTGACAATTCTCCTGATATCGCTGGCAGCCGCGCCACTTCGCGCACAGGATACCGGCGTCACCGCGTCCACCGACTCGCTGGTCTATGTGCCCGCGTCCAGTCTGGACGAGTCACTCAGAGGCAAGAACGTATTCAACTACGTCACGGTACACCAGTCCCAGTCGATAGCCAATGCCATGGCCTCGAAGATCGAACGCAACAAGAGCCGCAAGATCGCCGGCTACCGCGTCAGGATATTCTTCGACAACAAGCAGAACGCCCGCAGCGCTTCAGAAGCCGCCATGGGACGTTTCAAATCCATGTACCCCGGGCACGGAGCCTACCGTTCGTTCGCCAGCCCGTACTTCAAGGTCACGGTAGGAGATTTCCGCACCAAGTCCGAGGCGATGCAGATGATGCAGCGCCTGAAATCCGACTTCCCTTCGGCCTATGTGGTGAAGGAGAACATCAACTATCCAATCGTCGACAAGGCCCATTCATACGTAGTGGATACGGTATCCGTCGCGAAGCCTTAAACGTCCGCCGATGATCAAGCAAGGACTCGAACAGAAACAGGTCCAGAAGCTTTCACCGCTTCAGATCCAGACCATCAAGCTCATCGAACTCCCGATCCAGGAGCTGGAACAGAGGGTTAAAAGTGAGTTTGAGGACAATCCCGTGCTTGACGATTCCCCGGTCGAGGGACGCGACGACGATGACGACCAGCCCAAGGATATCTCCATAGACGAACTGGATGCGGATGATCCCATCCCCTCATACAAGCTCCGCGTCAACAACTACGGCAAGGACGAGAGGCCCGAATACAATACCTTCTCCGTCAAGGAAAGCTTCACCCAGAGCCTTCTGACACAGCTCGGATTCCGCAACCTCAACGAGCATCAGATGGCCGTGGGACGCTATCTCGTTTGCAGCATCGACGACGACGGTTATCTCCGCAGGGATCTCGATACCATCGTGGACGACATCGCCTTCAGGGAGAACATCGAAACCGACTATGAGGAAGTTTCCTACCTGCTGGGCATCATCCAGCAGTTCGACCCTGCGGGAGTGGGCGCCCGCGACCTGCGCGAGTGCCTCACCATCCAGCTCCGCAAGATGAAACAGACCGAGGACGTACAGAACGCCCTCACCATCCTCAACGACCATTTCTCGGAGTTCACCAACAAGCATTTCCAGAAGATAATGTCGCGGATGGGCATAACCGAGGAGCAGCTCAAGGCCGCCATCGCCCGTATCGTAAAGCTGAATCCTACCCCGGGAGGGCAGGTCGACGACTCGTACACCGAGCAGGCGCAGCAGGTCGTTCCGGACTTCGTCCTGGACCTGGTGGACGGCGAGCTGAAGCTTTCGATGCCGCGTTTCTCCATCCCCGAGATCAGGGTAAACAAGAAATACGCGGACATGCTCATCGAGGCCAAGGGCTCCAACGACCGCAAACAGAAGGAAGCCGCAACCTTCGTCAAGCAGAAGATCGACTCCGCCAAGTGGTTCGTCGAGGCGCTCAAGCAGCGCCACAACACTCTCGAGAGCACGATGCGGGCCATCATAGACTATCAGCACGATTACTTCATGGACGGTGATGAATCGCATCTCAAGCCCATGGTGCTGAAGGACATAGCCGAGGTCACCGGATTCGATATCTCCACCATCTCCAGAGTTGTGAACAGCAAATACATCGAGACCCATTTCGGCATCTATCCCCTCAAGTACTTCTTCTCGGAAGGCCTCGAGAACCAGGCCGGCGAGGAGGTCTCGACCAGGGAGCTTAAGAAAGCGCTTCAGGAGTGCGTGGACGGCGAAAACAAGCGCAAGCCGCTGACCGACGACCAGCTCGTCGATGAGATGAACAAGAAGGGATACAAGGTGGCCCGCCGCACCATAGCCAAATACCGCGACCAGCTCGGAATCCCCAAGGCGCGTCTGCGCAAGGAGCTCTAGTCCGGCTCCGTCTCATTCCGTATATACCATTTCATCAGCAAAGCTGTAATACCTGCCGTCGGAGAAGACGACATGGTCCAGCAGTCCTATCTGCAAAGGTGCCAGGGCATCGTGCAGCAACTGCGTCTGCCGGATGTCCTCCTGCCCGGGGCGGGGATTGCCGGAAGGATGGTTGTGCACCAATACGACGGACTGGGCCTTCTTCTCCAGCGCCGAAGATGCTATCCTCTTCACGTCCATGATGGTTGAGCTCAGGCCTCCCGAGCTGACGCACTCCCTGGAGATCACATACTTTGCGGAATTGAGGTAGATCACCCAGCACTCCTCCGTCTCCAATCCCTTCATCACAGGCTTCATCAGACGGTAAACCTGCGAAGGAGCCACGACCGGAATCCGGTCCAGGCGCGACTCCTCCGCCATGAAGCGACGGCCGAGCTCCAGCGCGGCGATGACCGGCAGCACCTTGGTGCCGCCGAGTCCGCGCTGGGCGCGCAGCCGCTCGAGCGGCATCTGCGACAGCTGCACAAGCGAGCCGCCGGCGAACGCAAGCAGCCGCTGTGCGAGATCTACGGCGCTCTCGCCTTTCGTGCCGCTTCGCAGCAGTATCGCGAGAAGCTCGCCGGTCGAGAGCACGTCGGGCCCATTCTCCATCATTCTCTCCCTGGGCCTCTCCCCTTCTGACAATTCCTTGATTTTCATATCGTTTGTATTGTGTAGTCCGGAGGGATTGGCTCGGCAAAACCGTGGCCGCCCGTGGCCTCGTGAACGGGGGGACCACAAGCGGAGCGCAGTGGTGGGATGGAGCGAAGCGGAAGTTTTGCGAGCCAACCCCTCCGGCGAAACAAATGAACGAAAAAAACAAGTGGGAGACAGACAAAAAGATGCTTTTAGGAGGGGGAGATGATGAATTGATAAGGAGCGATATTTTTTGAACATTGAATTGTGGAAAAAATTGGAAAACAGTGGAACAAAATGGAAAACTTTTTCTTACCTTTGTGGCAATCGCGTGAAACTAGTTAACAGGAACCATGGTCACATTCATCGGAAACTACACATCCAAGCTCGACGACAAGGGGAGACTCGTTTTCCCGGCGCCGTTGAAGGGTGTCATGCCCGAGGGTGGGGACATGCGTTTCGTCATCAAGAAGGACATCTTCGCAGACTGTCTCGAAATGTACACTTTCGAAGAGTGGGAGAGGCAGTCGGCGGAGGTCAAGTCCCGACTTAATTTCTTCAACGAGGAGCACGCGAGGTTCTGGAGAGCCTATATGCGTGACCGCGACGTAGTGGAGCCGGATGCCAAATTCGGGCGCATTTCGATCTCGAAGGAACTTTTGGATCGTATAGGTGCAACCAAGGAAGTGGTTTTTTCCGGCAATGATTACAAGATCGAGATCTGGGCCAAGGAGAAGTACGAGGCCTCCAGGATATCGAACGACGAATTCGTAGCCATAGCCGGAAGACTGCCTGAATCAAGGTAGGAGGCTCTGGTTATGTCTGAATACCACGTCCCGGTACTCCTCAAAGAGAGCGTAGATGCTCTGATCACCAACCCATCCGGAACATACATCGACGCCACTTACGGTGGCGGCGGCCACTCTGCGGAGATCCTTTCGAGACTCTCCCCGGAGGGAAGGCTCATTGCCTTCGACCGCGACAGCGATGCGATAGCAGGGAGGGCGGACGACCCGCGTCTGACCCTCATCCACAATAATTTCCGATTCGTCCACAATTTCGCACTCCTGGAGGCCCACAAGGCCGCACGCGATTTCCGGGAGTGCGGTGTGGACGGTATCCTCGCCGATCTCGGCGTGTCGTCCCACCAGTTCGACACGGCGGAGAGAGGCTTCTCGTTCCGCTACGACGCTCCGCTCGACATGCGGATGAACACCAAGGCGGAGCTTACCGCCGCCGACGTTGTCAATTCCTATCCGCAGGATGACCTGGAGCAGATCTTCCGCCTGTACGGGGAGATCGACAATTCGCGCAGGCTGGCCGCGCTCATCGCGGCCGCGCGCGACAAGGCGGAAATCCGCACCACCGGAGAGCTGGACGCGGCGATAGCCCAGGCCATGCCTCCGTTTGCGGAGCACAAGTACCTCGCCAAGGTGTACCAGGCGCTGAGGATCGAGGTCAACCAGGAGATGCGCTCGCTCGGGAAGTTCCTCGACGGCGCCGCGAAGAGTCTCAAACCGGGCGGGAGGCTCGTCGTTATCACCTACCATTCCCTCGAGGACCGTATGGTGAAGAACTACATCAAGTCCGGAAACATCGGAGGGACGGTCGAGAAAGACGTCTTCGGGCGGAGCGAAACTCCCCTGCGGGCGCTTGACCGCAAGCCGGTCCTGCCGCAGGAGGCTGAGATCGCGGCCAATACCCGCGCCCGCAGCGCCAAGCTCAGGACGGCCGAGAAACCGTTCCCGACGGAAGGAGGAAAGAGGAGGTAACGATGGCAGAGGGACAGAAATGGAAGATCCAGGACGTGGGCAGACTGCTGAAGGAGAGCGTGAAAGCCATCCTTCACGGGCAGTTCCTGCTCAGGTTGAACATCGGAAGGTACTTCATCCACATCGTTTGGACCTTCTTCCTCTTCGGAATGCTGATCTGGTTCAGCCTCGGCGTCGATTCGACGCTCGCAAAGGTCGAGAAGAACCAGGCGGCAATCAAGGAGCTCGAGATCGAACACTCCAACCTCGAGTTCGAGCTCAGGACCCTCAACCGCAGGGCGGCACTTGAGGAAATGCTGAAGGAGGCCGGTTCCAAGGTGACGGAGCCCCAGAAGCCCGCAACGGTTTTGAAGAAGTAACGCTATGGCAGAGAACGGAAACAGAGGACAGAGAGACAGGATCGGCAGGATCATGTACATCTTCTACATCTTTTTCCTCATCGGGGCGGTGGTCCTGGTGGGCCAGCTCATACGCGTCCAGGCTTTCTTCAAGCCGGATCCCGCCATCGAGGCGGAGCTTACGCCGCCCGTGACGAAGGATGTCATACGCCCGGCCCGCGGAGCGATCCTCGCCAGGGACGGACGCATGCTGGCCATCTCCTTCCCTTCTTATACCATCGCGATGGACCCTTCCGTCCTGAAGGACGAATTCGCCAAGGACAAGGAGGAAGGCAAGGCACGCGAGCAGGAATGGATGGGCAAGGCCCGTTCCCTGTCAGCCGGACTTGCGGAGTTCTTCCCCGAGAAGACCGCCGATGAATACTTCGAGCAGATCAGGAAGGACCGCGAGAGCGGGAGGCGTTTCCGCTCCATCGGCACTCCCGTGGATTACGAGACGCTCCAGAAGATCAAGCAGCTTCCGCTGTTCAATGAAGGACAGTACAAGGGCGGACTCATCGTCACGCAGAAGGACGTCAGGCAGTACCCTTATGGCACCCTTGCCAGACGTGTCATCGGTTTCGTACGCGACAATACCGACGCCAGCACCAACAACTACATCGGCATCGAGGGCAAATACAACTCCAAGCTCCACGGTGACGAGGGTTACCGCTACACTGTAGTGAAGGACGGGCGCAAGAGGGTGCAGGTATTCGACAGTACGGCTGTCAAGCCTGTGGACGGACTCGACGTCCGCACCACCCTCGACGTGGACATCCAGGACCTGGCAGACCGCTCGCTGCGTGCGCAGATCGACACCAACCGCAAGATCGAAGGCGGCTGCGCCATCGTGATGGACGTCGCCACCGGAGCGATCCGCGCCATGGTGAACCTCAAGCGCGACCCTAAGACCGGAAAGATGGAGGAGTCCTACAACTACGCCATCGGCCGTGCAGGAGAGCCCGGATCGGTATTCAAGGCCTCCACCATCATGACCCTCCTGGAGGACGGATACATCCACTCCCTCGAAGAGACCATCCCCACGAACCACGGCAAGGAAGGGACCCTGCCTCTCGACCAGCACATCTACGACTACGAGCGCCAGTACGGCACCAACGAGATAACGATCCTCAAGGGCTTGGAGATGTCCTCGAACTACGTATTCGCGCATCTCGCGGTCAAGAACTACTCGAACCATCCTAAGGACTTCATCGACAAGCTGTACATGTACAAGCTCGGAGAGGCTTTCGACTTCGACCTGGCCGGAATGGCCACCCCTTCGGTGCCTTCGCCGGACAAGGATTCCTGGAGCATCACCAGTCTCGGCACTACGGCCTACGGGTACTCCGTCACCGAGACTCCCCTGCATATCCTGACGTTCTACAACGCCATTGCCAACAAGGGAAAGATGATGAAGCCGTACCTCGTGGAGGACATAGAGAAGAACGGAGTCGTCAAAGAGACTCTCGGCCCGAGCATACTCAACGCTTCGATCTGCTCGCGCGCGACGGCCGATACGATCACCCGCGGCCTCACGGCCGTGGTCCAGAGCGGAACGGCCACACGCCTGCGCAATACCAAGTTCAAGGTGGCCGGCAAGACCGGCACGGCAAGGATAGTTCTGGACGAGCAGGATTCCAAGACCGCAGCCGGCAGATACAACGACGAATGGGGCCGTAAGAAGAATCAAGCCACTTTCGTAGGATTCTTCCCGGCCGAACAGCCCAAGTATTCGTTCATCGTGGTCATCTACTCGATCCTCAGCGGCGAGAGTTTCTATGGAGGCACCCTCCCCGCCCTCGCAGCACGAGACATCGTGGACGGCATATGGTCGATGGACCCCGTATGGATGGAGACTCTTGAGCCGAAGGCTTCCGTGCCGCCGATGCCGGCGACGGAGATGCTTGCCCAGATGCAGGAAAATCCTACAGTCCCCGACCTCTCCGGACTGGGCCTCCGGGATGCGCTGTACGCCGTAGAGAACAGCGGGATGAAATGTGAATATACGGGAACGGGGCACGTCGCCTCCCAGTCCCCGAAGGCCGGAACGGCCGCGACAAAGGGCGGCACAGTCAAGATTACGCTGAAATGAGACTCGAAGACATCATAAGGAACACCGGTGCGGAGATAGTCCGCGGTGAGAACGGGACAGAGGTAAGCTCCATCTGCAGCGATTCCCGCAAGGCAGTACCCGGATCGCTCTTCATCGCCGTGAAGGGCTTCGCCACCGACGGGCACAAGTTCATCGACGCGGCGCTCGAAGCCGGTGCCGTGGCGGTCGTCTCAGCCGACCGCAAGGGCCTGGCCCTCTGCGCCGCCAACTTCTACGACCACCCGTCGGAGAAGCTTCAGCTCGTAGGCATCACCGGTACGAACGGCAAGACTACGACCGTCACCCTGCTTTACAACCTCTTCATGGGTCTCGGATACAACTGCGGACTGCTCTCGACCATCGCCAACTATGTCGGCAGGGAGCGCCTCGAGACCGACAACACCACCTCCGACCCCATCACCATCAATTCCCTCATGAGCCGCATGGCCGACGCCGGATGCGAATACTGCTTCATGGAGGTCAGTTCCATCGGCGTTGAGCAGGAACGCGTGGCCGGTCTCAAGTTCAAGGTCGGTATCTTCTCCAACCTCACTCACGACCACCTCGACTACCACGGCACGTTCGCGGAGTACCTCAGGTGCAAGAAGCTGTTCTTCGACAATCTCCCCGCCGACGCTACGGCCATCACCAACATCGACGACCGGAACGGCCGCGTGATGGTGCAGAACACCGCCGCGAAGGTTGTGACCTACTCCTGCAAGGGCCTCGCGGACCATACTTGCCGCATCATGGAGGAGAGTTTCGAGGGTATGATGCTCAAGATCGACGGGATGGAGGTATGGACGAAACTCATCGGACAGCACAACGCTTATAACCTGCTGGCCATCTATTCCGCGGCGCTGGCAGTCGGAGCCACGCAGGAAGAGGCGCTGCTTTCGCTCAGCCGCCTAGAGTCCGCCAAGGGCCGCCTGGAAAACATCCGCGGACCCCGCGGCATCTCGGCCATCATAGACTACGCTCACACTCCCGACGCCATGGAGAACGTCCTCAAGACCCTCCGCGACATCGAACCCGCCAAGCAGCTCATCTGCCTGTTCGGCTGCGGCGGAGACCGCGACAAGACGAAGCGTCCCGAGATGGCCAAAGTCGCTGAGGAGTATGCCGACCGCATCATCGTGACCTCGGACAACAGCCGTACTGAACGGACAGAAGACATCATGGAAGACATCCGCAAGGGATTCACGCCCGCCGGACAGGCGAAAGCCATATTCATCGCCGACCGCAAGGAAGCGATACGGACAGCCATCCTCACCGCCGACGAGGGCGCCACGATCCTCCTCGCGGGCAAGGGACACGAGACTTACCAGATCATAGGCCGCGAGAAGCGGCATTTCGACGAGAAGGAGATCGTCGAAGGGATATTTGCAAACGTACAAGCCTAGAACCATAAAGTAACAATGCTCTACCATCTTTTTGAAGCGCTCAAAGACTACGACATCCCCGGACAGGGCCTGATGGGCTACCTGTCCTTCAGGGCCATGCTCGCCAATGTCATCAGCATGCTCTTCGCTTTCTTCGCCGGAGAGCCGATCATCCGCTGGCTGCAGCGCCGGCAGATCGGCGAGACCATCCGCGACCTGGGACTCGAGGGCCAGATGCAGAAGAAAGGAACTCCGACGATGGGCGGCGTCATCATCATCGTCGCCACGCTCGTCGGAGTCCTGCTGATCTCTGACCTGACCAACATCTATACCCAGCTCCTGCTCCTCACCACCCTGTGGTGCGGAGGCGTAGGCTTCGCCGACGACTATATCAAAGTGTTCAAGCACAACAAGGAAGGTCTGAGCGAAAGGATGAAGATGCTCCTGCTCTTCGGGCTCGCCCTGTGCATCGCGCTTATCGTATGCGTCAGCCCGAGCATCCCGACCGACAACCTGGTGACCACCATACCGTTCTTCAAGGCCAACGAGTTCGACTACTCGTGGCTGTCGCCCTTCAAAGGCCAGTTCGGAGTGTACTGCACCTGGGGAATCTACCTGATCCTGATCATCTTCGTCATCCTCGCCTGTTCGAACGGCACCAACCTTACCGACGGCATGGACGGCCTGGCAGCAGGCACTTCGGCCATCGTCGGCGTCGTGATCGGCGTCCTCGCATGGCTGGGCGGCAACGCCCTGAACGCCGACTACCTGAACATCATGTTCATTCCCGGATCGGGCGAAGTGGCAGTGTTCATGGCGGCTTTCGTAGGAGCGCTGGTTGGATTCCTGTGGTATAACTGCTACCCTGCACAGGTTTTCATGGGCGACACCGGCAGCCTCACCCTGGGCGGAATCATCGGCGTGAGCGCCGTGCTCATCCGCAAGGAACTTCTCCTGCCCATCCTGTGCGGCATCTTCCTCGTAGAGAGCCTTTCGGTCATCATCCAGAGGGCGTATTTCAAGAAAACAAAGAAAAAATACGGCGAAGGCCGCAGGGTGTTCAAGATGACCCCGCTGCATCACCATTTCCAGAAGGAAGGCATACCGGCATTGATACAGAAGCCGGTCCGCGCATTGCCGGAGGCCAAGATCGTAGCCCGCTTCTGGTTCGTCGAGATCATACTAGCAATCGCAACGCTCGCGTTGCTCAAGGTCAGATAATAAAGAAAGAATATATATGTCAAGGATTGTAGTATTGGGAGGAGCAGAGAGCGGAGTCGGAGCCGCCGTGCTCGCAAAAGTGAAAGGATTCGACGTATTCCTCTCGGACAAGGGGAAGATAGCCGACCATTATGCGCAAACCCTCAGGGAATGGGAGATTCCCTTCGAGGAGGGGCAGCATAGCGAGGAACTCATCCTCAACGCCGACGAGGTGGTGAAGAGTCCCGGCATCCCCACTGCCGCCCCCATGGTCCAGAAGCTCATGCAGCAGGGCACTCCCATCATTTCGGAAATCGAGTTCGCCGGACGGTACGACACCGCCCGCAAGATATGCATCACTGGTTCGAACGGCAAGACCACCACTACCTCGCTCATCTACTACCTGCTGCAGCAGGCGGGACTGAACGTCGGTCTCGGCGGCAATATCGGGAAGAGCTACGCATATCAGGTGGCCACCGAGCACTTCGACTATTACGTACTGGAGATCAGCAGCTTCCAGCTGGACAACGTCTATGATTTCCACCCGGACATCGCCATCATCACCAACATCACCCCGGACCATCTCGACCGTTACAACTACAATATGGAAGAGTATGTCAAGGCGAAGTTCCGCATTACCCGCAACCTCAGTCCGGAGGACTGTTTCATCTTCGATTCGGACGACGCCATCACCATCGAGCACCTGAACAAGATCATCGTCCAGGCCAAGATGCTCCCCTTCACCCAGACGAAGAAGGTGGACCAGGGAGCCTACCTCGAGGGAGAGAAGATCATCGTCAAGTACGAGGAGTCCGAGAGCGCCATCTACCTGAAGGAGCTCGCCCTCGGAGGCAAGCACAACATATACAACTCAATGGCCGCGGCCCTGGCCGCAAAGGCAGTGGACATCGATGACGAGACCATCCGCGGCAGCCTGGCCACCTTCGAGCCCATCGAACACAGGCTTGAGCCCGTCCTCAGCATCAAGGACGTCCTCTATATCAACGACTCCAAGGCGACCAACGTCGATTCGGCCTGGTACGCCCTCGAATGCCAGACCAAGCCCGTGGTCTGGATCGTCGGAGGCAAGGACAAAGGCAACGATTACTCGGTCCTCCTCGACCTCGTGAAGGAAAAAGTCAAGGCCATAGTCTGCCTTGGGGTGGACAACACCAAGATACACGAAGCCTTCGAGAGCATCGTAGGATCGGACAACATCGTCGATACGCAGTCGGCGGAAGCGGCCGTTAAGGCCTCCAGCCGTTTCGCCTCCCCCGGAGATGTGGTGCTGCTGAGCCCGTGCTGCGCGAGCTTCGACCTGTTTAGCTGCTACGAAGACCGCGGAGAGCAGTTCAAGGCAGCGGTAAGGAACTTGTAAACACCTATTGCAGGAATGGCGCAGAAAAGCAGGATATGGAACTTCTTCGACGGCCTCAAGGGTGACAAGGTCGTGTGGATGATCGTGCTCACGCTGATCATGTGCTCGGCCGTCTGCATCTTTTCGTCCACATCTACGACAAAGGAAGTGATGAGCGGGACGCAGACACGTGTGGATGTGGTTCTGGACCTCATCAAGGTCATCTTCTTCGGCATAGTACTTCTGCTTGTCTGCTACAACTTCATCGGCGTCAAAGGCTACCGGATACTGGCGCAGTTCGGATTCGTCGTATCCGCGCTCATGCTGCTGGTGGTTGTGACACATTTCGACAGCCTCCCCTTCCTTAAGGCGGGACAGATCAACGGCGCCTGGCGAGTCATCAAGATAGGAGGCCTGCAGCTTCACATCTACGAAGTCATCAAGGTGGCGATGGTGATGTACCTGGCATGGGCCGTGGATGCTTTCCAGAAAAAAGAGTTCCGCATCGCCAACTGGCTCTCGAAGAGGGCGCACTTCCGCTGGCTGGGCAGGCCCGGTTGGCAGAAGGTGGTGTACATATACTTCCCGATGTTCTTCGTGATGGGATGCGTAGCCCTCGGAAGCGGTTCCAGCGCGGCGTTCATCGGCTTCATAATGTTCGTCACCATTCTTGTCGGAGGCCTGAGCATGAAGGAACTGATAGCCCCGGCATTCGCACTGGTCGCCATCATCGTGGGTATCATCCTTGTCAACAAGGTCACGGACGGAAAACTGCTCCAGGGCACGCGCGTCGAGACCTGGGTAAGCCGCCTGCAAGGCAGCGGCAATGCGCTGGATGATTTCCGCGAAGCGAAACCCAAATCGATCGAATATTACGCGGCTCTGGACAAGCTCCGCCAGCCGTACAGCGCCAAGATCGCCATAAAGCAGGGAGGCCTGCTCGGCAAGGGAGCCGGACAGAGCACCCAGAGATACGTAGTCCCCGTGATGTACGAGGACTATATGTTCAGCTTCATCGTCGAAGAATACGGTCTCATAGGGGCATTGATAGTCATTATCCTATACGTCAGCCTTCTGGCGCGCGCATCGGTGATAGTGCGCAACTGCAAGGACAATTTCGGCAAGATCACGGTGGCCGGCCTCATACTGCTGATCAGCGGCCAGGCCATGATGCACATGCTGATCAATTCAGGCATCGGCCCGCTTACGGGCCAGACGCTGCCGCTGATCAGCTACGGATCCTCGTCGTTCATCGTGTTCTGCATCGCCTTCGGCGTGATCCTGTCAATCAGCCGCGAAGCATATAAGAAGATAGAGAAGGAGACAAAGGATGCCGATCCCATCAAGATGGTTCACGACAGCATCCGGGAAGAGATAGATACACTGGAAAGATTTGAATCGGAGATATAGGATATGGAATACAGACCATTGAGAGCAATCATCAGCGGAGGCGGTACGGGAGGACACATCTTCCCCGCCATCTCCATCGCGGACAAGCTGAAGGAGCTTAATCCCGATACCGAGATCCTTTTCGTCGGAGCCGATGGCAAGATGGAGATGGAAAAGGTCCCGGCGGCCGGTTACAGGATCGTCGGACTTCCCATCGTCGGGCTTCAGAGGCAGCTGAACTGGAACAATATCAAGAACGATGTCCAGGTGCCCATAAAACTCGTTCAGAGTCTCCTTAAGGCCGGCAAGGTTATCGACGAGTTCAAGCCGGAAATTGCCATAGGCGTGGGAGGATACGCGAGCGCTCCGCTTCTGTGGACAGCTACGCGCAAAGGTATCCCCGCCCTCATCCAGGAGCAGAACGGCTTCGCAGGGCTCACCAACAAGGTACTGGCGAAGAAGGCCGGGAGCATCTGTGTGGCATACGATGGGATGGAAAAGTTCTTCCCCGCCGACAGGATCGTGTTCACGGGCAATCCCATCCGCAAGGAGATAGTGCCGGTGACTCCTGAAATGAAGGAGGAAGGCATCAAGTTCTATGGTCTGGATCCCGCCAGGAAGCACATCCTCATCGTCGGCGGCAGTCTCGGCAGCCGTACGCTGAACCAGGCCATGAAGAAATGGATCACGGACGGATGTCCGGGAGGGGAAGGCGTGGAAGTCCTGTGGCAGTGCGGCAAATATTATAAGTCCAGCGTGGACGCCTTCATGGAGAAGGCCCGCGAGAAAGCTCCGCTTGAGGGCATCCATCATTCCGACTTCATAAAGAGGATGGATCTCGCATACGCTGCGGCGGACGTGGTGGTCTCCCGCGCCGGCGCCAGCTCGGTATCCGAGCTCTGCGCCGCCAGGAAGGCCTCTATCCTCGTCCCTTCGCCCAACGTGGCGGAAGACCATCAGACGCACAATGCGATGGCGCTTGTCCGTAAGGACGCCGCCATCCTGGTCAAGGATTCCGAGGCCGAGGAGAAGCTGATGGCCGAGGCCGTCGCCCTCGCCGGCGATCCCGGGAAGATCAAGGCCATGGAGGCCAATATCGCGCCTTTGGCGCGCATGGACGCCGCCATGGACATTGCAAAGGAAGTTTACAGACTGCTGGAAAAATGAAAAACGTCTATTTCATAGGTATCGGCGGAATAGGCATGAGCGCCATAGCCCGCTACTTCAAGCGCAAAGGGCTTGAAGTGTCGGGGTACGACCGCACGCCGTCCGCTTTGACCGAAGCGCTTCAGGAAGAGGGCATAGGGGTGCATTTCGAGGATGATCCGGATTTCGTTCCGAAGGATGTAGCCGAGACTCTCGTCATATATACTCCGGCCATCCCCGCCGAGAATGCGGAGCTGACCTATGTCAGGGAGCACGGTTACAGGGTGGTGAAACGCTCGCTGAGCCTCGGAGAGATCACCCGCGGGCAGAAGTGCCTGGCCGTCGCCGGTACGCACGGCAAGACCACCACCAGCACGCTGGTGGCCCATATCCTGACGGAGAGCGGCGACGGCTGCTCGGCTTTCCTCGGAGGCATATCCAAGAACTACGGGACGAACCTCCTCGTCAGCCCCGTCCCCACCGTGGTGGCCGAGGCGGACGAGTTCGACCGTTCGTTCCTCCAGCTCCATCCCGCCATTGCCGTGATCACGGCGATGGATGCCGACCATCTCGACATCTACGGAGACCTGGAGCACGTGCAGGAGGCGTTCCGCACTTTCGCGTCGCAGGTCACCGGAGTCCTGATCAAGAAGCTCGGGCTGCCCGTAACGGAGAAAGACACGAAGGCGAAGATACACACCTACCATTACGATGATCCGGCCGCAGATTTCCACGCGGAGAACATCCGCCGCGGGGAGCTCGGGCACTATACCTTCGACCTGGTTTATCCCCGCGGAATCATCCGCGACATCACTCCGGGAGTGCCGGGCTGGATATATATCGAGAACAGCATCGCCGCCGCGGCCGTCTGCCTGGTCCACGGAACGGACCCGGAAGCCGTCAGGCGCGCGATAGGGACGTTCCGCGGAGTGCAGAGGCGCATGGACGTGCATTTCAACACGCCCGAGATCACGTACATCGACGATTACGCGCATCACCCGCAGGAGCTTGCGACAACGATATCTTCCATTCGCGGGATGTTCCCCGGAAGGAAGATCACCGCAGTGTTCCAGCCGCATCTGTACACCCGCACGCGCGACCTGGCAAAAGAATTTGCGCAGGCGCTCAGCGCGGTGGACAAGCTTATCCTGCTGGACATCTATCCCGCCAGGGAGGAGCCCATCCCCGGAGTGACTTCCGAGATCATCTTCAAGGACGTCACCGCCCCGGAGAAGGTCCTCATCAAGAAAGACGAGCTCATGGCGACTCTCGAGAAAGAGACGCCTGGAGTGCTCGTAACCTTCGGAGCCGGCAACATAGACCGTTTCACCGGTTCCATAACCGAAATGCTTGAAAGCAGATACAGAAAATGAAGTCACGTGTCCGTATCCTGATATCCGTCGCCGCCCTGGCGGCCCTCGCCGCACTCTGCGCGCTCATCCACGCGGGAACCGCGCGGGAGCGGGCGCTGCACACCTGCGAGGGCATACGCCTCGAGTACGCCGACGACTACCGCTTCGTGACCGAGGAGGATATCAAGGGATACCTGGACAAGTACTACGGAGCCTATATCGGCCAGAGGCTGGACAGCATCGCGCTGCATAAGGTGGAGAAGATACTCGACGTGCAGAGCGCTGTCCTCAAGACGGAAGCATACACTACCGACGACGGCATGCTGAACATACGGCTGACGCAGAGGGAACCGGTGATCCGTTTCCAGAAGGGGAACTTCGGATTCTATTCCGACGTGAACGGATTCATATTCCCCCTACAGGAGAACTATACCACTCCGGTCCCGGTGATGGACGGTGCTGTCCCCATCAACTGTGCCGAAGGGTACAAGGGAGCGCCGGAAAGCGAGAAGGAAAGGGCCTGGCTGGCATCGGTCATCGCGATGGTGGACTATATGGGCAAGACCAGGACCTGGGCGCAGAACATAGTCCAGATGCACGTGGATGGCAACGGAGACATTGTGATGATTCCCCGTGAAGGCAAGGAAAAGTTCATTTTCGGGAGCCCGGGCGAAGCCAGGGCGAAGTTTGACCGCATGGCGGACTACTACAGGTACATCCTTCCTGAGAAGGGAGAAGGATTCTACTCGACGGTGAACGTGAAATATGACAATCAGATAGTTTGTAAAAAATAAAATATGGGTATGGACGAGAGATACATAGCGGCGGTCGACCTGGGGACGTCGAAGATAGCCGTTACTGTGGCACAGATCAGCACCAAGGGAGTGCAGATGCTTTACTACCGGGAGACCCCGTCGGAAGGCATCCGCAACTCCTATGTTTTCAACCCCCAGAAAGCCGCCGACAAGGTCAAGGCAGCCATCGCCGACGCGGAGGACGAGCTGAAGATCAAGATACACCAGGTGGTGACCGGCCTGCCGCGCTATGAGGTGAGCCAGGTGAACGCGCGGGCGGAGTTCGAGCGCTCCGACAGCGAGAGCTCAATCACCCGCGAGGAAATCGATTTCCTCAAGAACAACGCCATCGACACCTATCCGCTCCCGGACCCGGAGAAGCAGATAATGTACGGTGTCGTCGCGCAGTCGTTTACCACGGAAGAGTACCTCAACGCCCGTGAAAGCGACATAGAAGGTATGGTAAGCGATACCTTGGAAGGTAATTTCAAGGTATTCGTAGGGCGCAAGCGCCACAGCGACAACGTCGACCGCGTGATGAACCAGGTCGGCGTGGCCGTGGCGAAAAAGTATTTCCAGCCCGAGATCACGGCGGCGGCGATCCTTTCCGACGAGGAGCGCGAGAACGGCGTGGCGCTCATCGAGATAGGCGCCGGCGCCACTTCCGTGACGATCTACCACAACGACATCATGCGTTACTATTCCTCCATCCCTTTCGGAGGAAAGAGCATCACCAACGACATCAAACTGGAGTGCGGCACGTCGGAGAGTCTGGCGGAGAACATCAAGCTCGGGTATGGAGCCTGCATGCCCGAGAAGATCCTGACGCTGCGCGACAAGATCATCCAGATCAACAACCGCGAGTCCGGATCCTGCAAGCAGCTGTCGGTGAAGTACCTCTCCGAGGTCATCACCTGCCGCGTGCGCGAGATCATCGACGCCTGCCTGTACAAGATCCAGGAGAGCGGTTTCGGAGGCAACCTCCGCAACGGCATAGTCCTCACCGGCGGCTCGGCCGTCATCCCCAATCTCTCGACCTATGTCAAGGAACTGTCCGGATACAACATCCGCATCGGTTATCCCCGCCAGAAGTTCTCGTTCGTGGGATGCCCGGAGATCAACGACACCAGCGCAGTGGCATCGGTCGGAATGATAATGGCGGCGAAGGACAATCCCTACCTGAACTGCCTGTCCGAACCTCCTAAATTCGAGGACGAGGAAGAAGAGGCTGCTGATGTCGCTCCGGAGGAGCCCATAGAGGAGGAAGCCGTTCCTTCCGATGAGCAGGTTTACGAACCCGTGGAAGACACGCAGGAGAATGCAGAAACGGCCGATGAGAAAGAAAAGAAGGAGTCCGGCATCTGGGCGCGCCTGAAAGAGAAGGAAGAGGAGCGCAGGCTGCGCGATGCGGCACGGGAGGAAGCAAGGCGGAAGAAGGAAGAGGAGAAGGCGAAGAAGCGCCCGAAGATCGTTTGGAAAAACCCCTTCGACGCTTTTACCAAGAAGATGGGATCTGCCGTGAGCAAGATCATCGACGACGGATATGACGGAATGGAAGAATAACGGGAGGACAGCATTATGAACGAGATATACAAAGGCAACGAATTCGACGGCATCGACATCCAGCCCGCAAGTTGGGTGCCTGCCAAGGAGTCCAAGATCTCCGTCATCGGAGTTGGCGGAGGCGGCTGCAACGCAGTCAACTACATGTTCAAGCAGCAGGTCCAGGGCTGCAACTTCATCGTGTGCAACACCGATTCGCAGGCTTTGGACGGCTGCGAAGTCCCCACCAAGATCCAGATGGGACGCGGTCTGGGCGCCGGCACCAATGCCACTGCCGGCCGCAACGCCGCGCTCGACGCGCAGGACCTGATCGCGTCCGTGGTATTCGGCTCGCCCATCGACATGCTCTTCATCACGGCGGGCATGGGCGGCGGCACCGGAACGGGCGCCGCGCCCGTCATCGCCAAGATGTCCCGCGAGCGGGGCATCCTGACCGTGGCCGTCGTCACCCTTCCCTTTGAGAACGAAGGCCCCGAAGCCCTCGGAAGGGCAATAGACGGTATTAACGAGCTCAAAAAGAACGTCGACAGCCTCCTGATCATCAACAACGAGAAACTCCACGAACAGTTTGGCAAACTCCTTATCCAGGAGGCCTTCCCCAAGGCCGACGAGGTGCTGGCGACGGCCGTGATGAGCGTGGTCGAGATCATCAAGAAGAAGGGCTACGTCAACGTGGACTTCGAGGATGTCAAGACGGTTATGAAAGACAGCGGGCTCGCCCTGATGGGCTGCGGAGTCGGCAAGGGCCAGAACCGCATCGACGACGCCATCGAAGCCGCCATCAATTCGCCGCTGCTCAACGACTTCGAAGTGGATACCGCACAGAAGGTGCTGCTCAACATCACCGTCGCCAACAACGAGAACGGTATCGAGATGGACGACCTCAATACCCTGACCAACAAGATCAGGGATGCGCTCGGCAAGTTCACGATGTTCAAGAGGGGTATCATCTGGAATGACGACCCCGACGCCGACGACACCATCCGCGTCACGGTCGTGGCCACCGGATTCGAGTACAACAAGCTCAACAAAATCACCAATGTCGATCTCGGCAACCTGATCATCCTGGACAACGACTATGTCTTCGACAAGAAACGGGTGATGGACAGCGAGGAAGGACGCAGCCTGCCGGCAACGGAAGGCAGTGTCATACAGACCATCGGCTTCAATACGCAGAGCAGCCATCCCGTATTCGACGAGCAGAACAAGCCGGTGCTGCTGATGGAGAACGGAGAGGACTTCAGTACGCTTGAGAATATTCCCGCCATCCGCAGGAGCATACATAATGAGAAATAGCATGGACAGAAGAACGAGAGTGAGATTCGCGCCGTCACCTACCGGCCCCCTGCATATGGGCGGAGTCCGCACGGCGCTCTACAACTACCTGTTTGCAAAACAGCGCGGAGGAGACTTCATCCTCCGCATCGAGGATACCGACTCCAACCGCTTCGTACCCGGAGCCGAGGAATACATCATCGAGGCGCTGAAATGGTGCGGGATCACTCCCGACGAGGGAGTGGACTCCGACGGCCGCGTCGTAGAGACGCCGTCGGAGCGCCATCCGCACGCGCCCTACAGGCAGAGCCAGAGGCGCGGCATCTACCGCAAGTATGCCGAGCAGCTGGTCGCGAACGGATATGCATATTACGCATTCGACTCCTCGGAGGAGCTTGAGGCCGTACGCAGTGCAGCGGAGTCGCGAGGAGAGACGTTCACCTACAACCAGAAGTCCCGCCTTTCGCTGCGCAATTCCCTGACATTGGGCGAAGAGGAGACCGCAAGGCTGCTTGGTGAGACCACCAACTGGACCATCCGTTTCAAGATGCCCGAGAACACCGTGGTGGCGATGGACGACCTGATCCGCGGACATATTGAAGTCAACACTGACACTCTGGACGACAAGGTCCTTTGGAAACGCGCGGATGAACTTCCGACATATCACCTGGCCAACATCGTGGATGACCACCTGATGGAGATCACAGAGGTCATCCGCGGAGAGGAGTGGCTGCCTTCCCTGCCTCTTCACTATATGCTGTACAAGGCATTCGGTTGGGAAGAGACCAGACCGCGCTTCGCGCATCTATCACTGCTGCTGAAGCCCGTCGGCAACGGCAAGCTCAGCAAGCGCGACGGGGACAAGATGGGATTCCCGGTATTCCCGCTAAGGTGGGTGGGAGCCGACGGTACCACGTCACACGGGTACCGTGAGGACGGTTATTTCCCGGAGGCGTTCGTGAACATGCTGGCGATGCTCGGGTGGAACCCCGGCGACGACCGCGAATTGTTCTCGCTGGACGAGTTGGTACAGGCATTCTCGATGGAGAAGGTACAGAAGGCCGGAGCCAAGTTCAACCCCGACAAGGCCAAATGGTTCAATAAGGAGTACCTCAGGATGAAATCCGACGAGGAACTTACCGACCTGTTCGTCCCGATACTTGAAGGGAACGGTATCAAGGTCACGGGCTGCTACAAGTGCCCGGTAAGCCACGATTTCGCAGCCGGATCGGTATCGAAGAACTATGTCAAGGGCGTGGTGGCGCTGATCAAGGAACGCGCGACGTTCGTAGCCGACTTCTGGACCATAGCGCCGTACCTTTTCAAGGCTCCGAAGGAGTATGTGGAAAAGGACGCGGCGAAGTTCTGGAAGGAGGAGAATTATACTCTGGCGTTCAAGGCCGCGGAGCATATGGCCTCGTACGAGGGTCCCTGGACGGCCGAAGCCGTCGGGACCGAGCTCGAGGAGTTCATCCGCGGCAACGAATGGCCGATGGGCAAGGTGATGAACTGCCTGCGCCTGGCGCTCTCCGGAGCATCAAGCGGACTGGGCATCGCAGACATCCTTTCCTTCATCGGGAAGGAGGAATTCCTGTCAAGGATGGCCGCGGCAGGAGAAAAACTAGGGAAATAAAACGCATTTTGCTATGAAGATAGGTATCTGCTCGGATCATGCCGGAGTCGAGTACAAGGCGCGGCTGATCTCGTATCTTCTCGGAAAGGGATACGAAGTTGTGAATTTCGGTACGGACAGTACCGAGAGCATGGATTATGCCGACGTGGCGCATCCGCTGGCCACCGCCGTGGAGAACGGCGAGGTGGACCGCGGCATCGCGCTCTGCGGCACCGGCAACGGGATGGCGATGACGCTTAACCACCACCGCGGCATCCGCGCCGGCCTCGCATGGAACACAGCGGTCGGCAAGCTCGTCAAAGAGCACAACGACGCCAACGTGCTGGTGATGCCGGCGCGTTTCATCAGCTACCGAATGGCGGTCAGCATCGTGCGCGCATGGCTTCTGACCGATTTCGCCGGCGGCAGGCACAAGAGGAGGATCGACAAGATCCCTGTATAAGCCATCGCCGTTCGGCTTTTCGGACTTTGACTTTTCGGCATTTGGCTTTATGGCGGCGCTGGTGGCTCATCGGGGCTTGACCCTGACGGACAACATAGACGACTATCTGGAAGGGATAATCCTCCCGGTGGACAAGCCATACAGATGGACCTCCGCAGATGTTATCCGCAAAGTCAAGTACCAGGCCATCAAGCATTTCCACAAGAAGAACCTTAAAGTAGGACACGCCGGTACGCTGGACCCCCTGGCAACCGGCGTGCTGCTCGTGTGTATCGGCAAGGCCACGAAACTGGCCGAGGAACTGCAGGCTTCGCCAAAGCAGTACCTGGCCGGCGTGACCTTCGGGGCCACCACGCCTTCATACGATCTGGAGAAAGAGATCGACAGTCTGTTCCCGCTGGACGGAGTGTCGGAGGCGGCGCTGCGGTCCGTGCTGCCCGACTTCGTCGGGGAGCAGGACCAGGTCGCGCCGCTCTTCTCGGCGAAGTCCGTCGACGGCGTCCGCGCCTACGAGATGGCCCGCAGGGCCTACAAGGAGGCGCAGCGCTCCGGCGCGGCCTTTGACCACGCCGCCGCCGATTTCCTCTCCCGCCAACGCATCAGCATCTACTCCCTTGAGCTGGAGAAATTCATCCCCGCCTCCTCCGGTGCCGGTATAGGGTCCGAAAATGCCTCACTTCGCTCGGCCCCTCCCATCGCAAGCGATGGGCCCCTCCCTCTTATGTTGCCGAGGGTGGCACATTTTTCGGACCCTATACCGGCACCGGAAAAGCCAGAGGCCGAGGTGGATACAGATTCCGAAGAGGTAATATCCGGTCCGAAGAGTGAGCGTAACGACCGTATCCACGTGGCGGACATCTCCGCGTACGACCTGCCGACAGCGATGGTGCGGGTGGACTGCTCCAAAGGCACGTACATACGTGCCCTGGCGCGCGACCTGGGCGAAGCCCTGGGCAGCGGCGCCTTCCTCAGCAGCCTCCGCCGCACCCGCAACGGCGGCATCCCGGTCGACGACGCCCTCTCCCTCCCCGACGCCCTCTCCCTCCTCGATTAGTTCTCGCCCCCCTTTAGTCTTCCCACATTCCTCTCCCATCCCTCCTCTCCCCTCCTTTCCCCTCCTCGTCGCCTGTCTTTCCTCCTTATCGCCTGCCTTCCCTCCTCACAATCCCCCTTTCCTCTTCAGCGTCCCCTTACTGCTGAGGAAGGTCTGCTAATATGCCGCAGAACTTCCACATCCATTTTGCCTTTCAAGGCAACCAGAGCCACATTCAATGAGGAAGGTCTCACAAGTTTGAGCAGACCTTCCTCAAACAGCATACCGACATCTGCAGACAAACCGGAGAAAGACAGGTTAGAAATGCCATGGAATGACTGAAAAAAGCACAGGAGACTCTGTTTTGTGCTTATTTCGAGGCTGTTTTTGCAAAACAAGCACAAAAGGATGCATTTTGTGCTTATTTCACAGTCGGGAAGAGGAATGGAAAGATGGGATAGCAGAGGGATATGACGAAAGGGGGAGAAACAGGAAAAGAGGGGAAGTTTGGGATTGTCGGGAAGAAGGGTTATCTTTGAGGATAGGGGTGGAAATGCGTACGGGACAGGGGGGAGAGGGAGTATTCTGCCGAAGTTTGAACGGAGAAATTATATATTGACATATGAATAAAAGACTTATCATCACGGCCATCGCTATGATGGTCGCAATTACTGCCGCAGTCGCGGAGAACATCAGGTTCGCGGCGCATCCGTCGCTGTCCCCGGACGGGAAGCAGATCTATTTCAGCTATGACGGGGATATCTATACCGTTCCCGTCGGGGGCGGGCAGGCAACGGCCGTCATCACGATGCCGGGCGTGCAGGACTCGCCCCTCGTCTCCCCCGACGGGAAGTGGCTGGCCTTCAGCTCCGACATCCAGGGCAACAACGACGTTTACGTCGTGCCCGTCGGAGGCGGCCAGGCCGTCCAACTGACATTCCACGAGGCCCCCGACGTGCCGATTTCCTGGTCCGCAAAGTCGGACTTCATCTATTTCGAGTCTACGCGCGCCAGCGCCCGCAAGACCACCTTCAAGGTGGCCGTGGCGGGCGGCACGCCGCAGCTTATGTTCGACGGATTCTTCAACACTATAGTCAATCTCGCCGAAAACCCCAAGACCGGGGAATTCCTTTTCAACGAGTCCATGGAGAGCATCAGTTTCCCGACCAGGAAACGCTATGTCGGAGACCACAATCCCAACATCAAATGCTGGAATCCCCGCTCGAAGACATACACCGAACTGACCGACTATATAGGCAAGGACCAGTGGCCGATGGCGGACAAGGACGGCAATATCTACTATGTCAGTGACGAGCTTAATAAGGAGTCGAATATTGTCAAGTATGTCAAGGGAGGAAAGCCGCAGCAGCTGACTAGTTTCGACAAGTCGGTACAGTATCCATCCATAGCATTCGGCGGATCGGCCATCGTTTTCCTCAAGGACTACGAGATCTATGTCCTTGAGCCAGCCACGGGCAAAATCTCTGTTCCACAGATCAATATAGCTTCCGGAAACGTCGAGGTCCGCAGATCGTTCGAAGGGCAGACGCCCACCGCCACGGATGTGTCTCCGGACGGAAAGAAGTTCGCCCTGGTCATCCGCGGCGGGCTTTACATCTCCGACACTAAGTGCAAGTTCCTGCAGAAACTTGACACTCCGACTGATGAAAGAGTCGGTGAAATCGTCTGGGGCAACGACAGCAAAACCATCTACTACACCCGTACCGAAAAAGGTTGGACCAACCTCTACAAGATCGCTGCAGACGGCAGCGCCGGAGAATCTCCCGTTTTCATCTCCCAGAACAACACAAAGAGCCTACAGGCCGACAAGAAACGCGAGAAACTCGCATTCATCGACGGCAGCCACGCTGTGATGCTGCACGACATGAAGGCCGGGACCACCGCCCAGGTGGCCGAGGCCGAATTCTGGTCCTACCAGGGCTATACCCTCGCCTTCTCGGACGACGGCAACTGGCTGGCGTTCGACGCCATGCACATGTTCGAGTCGGACATCTTCCTATACAATCTCAAAGACGGAAGCCTCAGGAACTTCACCCACTCCGCATCGCTGGAGGAGAGTCCAGTGTTCACCCCCGACGGAAAATATATGTATCTGCTGGCCAATCCTACCGCGACTTCCTTCCCCAGAGGGGCCAGACCCGCTCTATACAAGCTTCCTTTGCAGAAATACGACACTCCGTTCAAGTCCGAGAAGGTCGACGAGTTGTTCAGGGACAAGAAGGACGAACCCAAGAAGGACTCGACCGTGGTGATAGATTTCAAGGACATCCATGAGAGGATGACGCGTGTCGAGCGGGAAGGGACACAGGGAAGCCCCTATATCTACACTTCAAAAGGCAAGGATTACCTCCTTTACCGTTCCATGGGCGCCGGAGCGCCCGGGGTCTTCTCCTTGGAGATCTCCGACCCGGACGCGAAGCCGAAGCAGGTCAAAGACCTGAGCGGAGGCTCTTTCTTCAGCTGCAAGGACGCTCTCTATTGCCTGGCATCCGGCGCCATCTACAAGGTGGATCCGGCTGCCGCTACCGCGACCAAGACTGAAGTCAAGAAGGACGTTGAAGCCGTACTGGACGACGAGTTCAGGCAGATGTTCTACGAAACCTGGGGCGTGCTGGAGCAGAATTATTACGACGTGAATTTCCACGGGGCGGACTGGCCCGCGGTAAGGGATTATTACGCATCGCTTCTCCCTTACGTCAGGACGCGCGCCAACCTCAGGACCCTCCTCGCCGACCTGCTCGGCGAGCTCAACTCTTCGCATATGGGATTCACTTCCAGCGGTTCGGAAGAAAAGAACGAGACCAGGATCCGCACCTATGGTACGGGCATCCTGTTTGACAACGCATCCCCGTACAAGGTCGCGGGGATCCTGGCGGACTCCCCTGCCGACAGGCACGGGATCGACGTGCGGAAGGGCGATGAACTCGTCGCCGTCAATGGAGTGCGTGTGGACAAGGCGCAGAACCGCGAGAAGTATTTCTCAGGCGCCGTTCCGGCGGACGAGCTCAAGCTGCGGTTCAGCCGCGGCGGAAAAGAGTTCGACGTCAAGGTGCACACGGCCACCTTCTCCACCGTCAAGACCCTGGCCTACAAGGAATGGGAGGAGCAGCGCGCCGACATCGTATCCGACAGGACCGGAGGCCGGGTCGGATACATCCATATGCGCGCTATGGGCGCGGAGGACCTCGATTCGTTCCTACTGAAAATGCACACGGAAGTGTATGACAAAGACGCGCTGATCCTCGACCTGCGGTACAACAATGGCGGCAACGTCCACAAGGAAGTTATAGATTTCCTGCGGGGGCAGGCCCATTTCGAGTGGGCGTACCGTGACTTCCCCAGGACATCCCACCCGAACGTGGCCCCCGCAGGAAAACCGATCGTAGTCCTCGTCAACGAGCACAGCCTCTCCGACGCGGAAGTGACTTCGAACGGCATCAAGACCCTCGGCATCGCAAAACTCGTGGGTACGGAGACCTACCGCTGGATCATCTTCACTTCGTCCGTCCGGCTGCTGGACGGCTCAACCTGCCGCCTGCCGGCCTGGGGATGCTACAGCGTCATCGACGGATCCGACCTGGAGAATACCGGCGTCAAGCCTGACATCTATGTCAAGAATACCTTCAAGGACAGGCTGGAAGGCAAAGACCCGCAGCTCGACGCGGCGATCGCCGAGGTCCTGCGGGAACTCTGACGCCTGCCAGGATCGGCAGGCCGATTCCAGGATTGTCCGGAGTCTCGTTTAACAAAAACGGGCTCCGGACGTCTTATAATAAAGTTTTTGATCATGAAAAAGACAGCCATACTATTGCTCGCGCTGGCGACGGTCGCCTTCAGCGCCTGCACCACAGACTATTACGAGCCGGTATTCGGATTTGACAACCTTCCGACCGTGATCCCCGCCGCAGGCGGAACATACATGGTCCAGTATGATTATGCCTATTACGCCACCAAGGCGGATGTCAAGTATTTCGACTGGCAGTACCGCATAATCGTCGACGGAGAGATAGTGACAGTAGCGGATGTGAAGCATATGCGGGGAGACTCCTTCCCGGTGCAGATAGCTCCGAACCGCAATTCCTATCCGAAGTCAATCCTCGTGGAGGCCAGCACCCACGTCAGGACCTATGAAGAAGACTGGTGGGGCGACTGGACCCCCGTCGCCTCTTCCGTGCAGCTATCATATTAGAGTTGAGATGGCCATATACTAAAGGCCAAAGAGCTCTTCCATTGTAAGTGTACGCACATAATATGAGTTATTGTTTAGCCGCCCCCTTGACAGGGCGGCTTTAATTGTCCTGTGCCCATACTGCTCTTCTGCCCGTCTCCCAGCCAGTCTCCGGGCCTGTTTTCACCCTTTTCAGGCCCGAATGCCCCTATTTGCATGCCTCCAGGCCTGTTTCCTCCTATTCCAGGCCCGCAGAGCCTTATTTGCCAGTCTCCGGCTCGTTTTCACCCTTTTCGGGCCCGAATAACGGCATACGGGGGTTGAGAAAGGGCACATCCTTCGACCGGCAGTAGAAGGATGAGAGGGAAAAGGGCACATCCTTCGACCGGCAGTAGAAGGATGAGGGGAAAAGGGCATATCCTTCGACCAGCGGTAGAAAGATGAGGGGGATGAAGGGCGAAGGAAGCAAAGGGGAAAGTCAGGGAAGGTGGAGGGAAAGCTGAGAAGGGGGGGGGCGAAAAGGGCAAAGAAGTGGACGAAGTGTGCAAAGGAGGCAAAGGGAGCGAAGGGGGGAAGCGAAGGGAGCGAAGGAGAAGGTCAGGGAATGGGAAGGGAGCGTAGTGGCGGAGAGGAGGAGTGGAAGAAGGGGCGGAGAGGAAGGGCGGAGTGGCGCTAGAGGAGGCGGTAGGTTTTCAGCTCGCGGGCGAGGGCGCGGTGGCCGGGGCAGAAGGACTCCAGGAGGGCGTGGAACTCTGGACCGTGGTTGAGGTAGCGGAGGTGGCAGAGTTCGTGGAGCATGACGAAGTCGCGAAGATGCTCCGGGAGGCGCATGAGGTTGAGATTGAGGTTGATGTTGCCCAGTTCGGAGCAGCTGCCCCAGTTGGAGGAGTTGTGCTTGATGCGGACCTTGTTGTAGGTGAAGCCGTGGAGAGCGGCGAGCTGGGCGAGGCGGGGCGGCAGAGCCGCCTTGGCCTCGGCGCGCAGCCGCTCCACCTCGGCCGCCTGCTCGGCGGTCAGGGCTTTCTTCTTACGGCGGCGTCTGCGGAAAACAAAAATCATCGTGCGTTACGGATCCCAAGGCAAAGATAACGCATTTTGAATCATTTTAAGTCATTTTGCAACAGAATCTTCAATTTCCGTGCACGTTTACGGAAATTATTGTTATATTTGCAAACGTAATTACATAACACACCATCTGCAGATGACCACATACACCCATTCCCACCGTGCGGCACACTCCTCGCCGCGGCGTATCTTGTCAGTTTTACCTACACTGACAATATGCTTGTTATCAATACTTTGCGTATCATCCTGCAATACCGGGAAGACCTCTGGAGAGTTTGATTACCTGTACAAGGATCTCCCCTTCGAGATGCCTGCCGTGACACGTCCCCAGATCCCGGACCGCACGGTCGATCTGAAGGATTTTGGCGGGAACGGGAACGGAATTGATCTGAACACCGATGCATTCGCCAAGGCGATAGACTTTCTGGCATCCAAGGGAGGCGGCCATCTCAATGTTCCCGCCGGTATCTGGCTTACCGGTCCAATCACGCTCAAAAGCTGCATAGACCTGCATCTGGACGCCAATGCAGTCATCCTTTTCGATCCCAATAGGGATCTTTACCCCATCATCAACACCGTGTTCGAAGGCCTCGACACGCGACGCTGCGAGTCTCCCGTCAATGCTGACGGCGCCCACGACATCGCCATCACCGGCGAAGGCGTGATCGACGGCAACGGCGACGCCTGGCGCGCCGTCAAGAAGGACAAGCTCACTTCCGCCCAGTGGAAGAATCTCCTTGCAAGCGGCGGTGTCGTCTATGGCGACGTCTGGTATCCCGACGAGGGCTTCGTGAAGGGACAGTCGATCTCCGACATGAACGTTCCGCGCGGCGACCTCAGCGAAGCGGAATGGAACGAGATCAAGAGTTTCCTCCGTCCGGTGATGATTTCCCTCCGCAACTGCGAGAACGTCCTTCTGGAAGGCTGTACCTACCAGAACTCCCCCTGCTGGAACGTCCACCCGCTGATGTGCCGCAACATGATCATCAAGGACGTCACCATCCGTAATCCCTGGTACTCCCAGAACGGCGACGGCATCGACATCGACTCCTGCGAGAACGTCATCATGGTCGATTCCAACCTCGACTGCGGCGACGACGGCGTCTGCATCAAGTCCGGCAAGGACGCCGACGGCCGCAGGCGCGGGCGCCCGTGCCGCAACCTCATAGTGGACAACTGCACGGTCTATCACGGCCACGGCGGTTTCACCGTCGGCAGCGAGATGTCAGGCGGGGTGGAGAACATCAAGGTTTCCAACTGCCGCTTCCTCGGCACTGACGTCGGCCTCCGCTTCAAGAGCACACGCGGCCGCGGCGGCGTGGTCAGCAACATTTTCATCGACCACATATATATGAAGGACATCGTCGCCGAGGCCCTCCTCTTCGACCTCTACTACGGCGGTAAGTCCGCCGTCGAGGTCATGGCTGCCGGAGGCGAGCCCGTCGAGGAGCAGCCCAAGCCTGTCGACGAGACCACTCCCTGTTTCCGCGACATCCACATCAGCGACATCGTATGCAACGGCGCCGCCCGCGCAATGTTCTTCAACGGCATCCCCGAAATGCCGGTCAAGGGCGTCGATATCGACCGTTGCACCATCACCAGCACCGTCGGAGTCCAGCTCTGCTGGTCTGAAGACGTGACCCTCAAGAATACCGTCATCGTCCCCAGAACCGGAGAGCCGGTCACCACCCTGTTCTGCAAGAACGTCAGCATCCAGTAGAGAATGACAGCTACGAAAGCCATCCTGGCCGCCTTCGCGGCCCTCTGCATAAGTCTGGGATCAAGCGCTCAGACCATCCATCTGATGGGCGACAGCACCTGCGCCGACAAGGACCTCTCAAATGGCAATCTCGAACGGGGCTGGGGCATGCAGTTCGCCAATTTTCTGGACGACGGCATCAAGGTCGTCAACTATGCCGTGAACGGCCGCAGTACCAAGAGCTTCATCACTCTCGGGCACTGGGACAAGGTCAAGGCGGCCGTCAAGCCCGGCGACTACGTCTTCATCCAGTTCGGCCACAACGACGCCAAGCAGGACGACAGCGTCCGCTATGCTCCCGCCTACGGTCTGTACCAGGAGAATCTCCGGATGTACTGCAAAACTGTGCGTGAGATGGGCGCCACACCCGTCCTGCTCACTCCCGTGATGCGCCGCTGGTTCAAGGACGGCAAGCTGGATCTCGACTGCCACACGGACTATCCCGCCGCGATGAAGCAGGTGGCCTCGGAGCTCGGCGTCGAGCTCCTCGACATCACCGCTTCCAGCGCGGAATGGCTGCTGAGCCTCGGGGACGAGGCCTCGCGCCCTTATTTCATGTGGATTCCCGCAGGAGTTTATGCATTCTGCCCGGAGGGCAAGGAAGACAATACGCACACCAAGGCCAACGGCGCACGCGTCGTGGCCGGTCTTGTGTGCGACGCCATCAGGAACAGCTCCCTTGACGGCATCAAGAGCCACCTGCTGGCCTCGCCGCCCGACATCGTCGTGGCGCAAGACGGCAGGGGCGACTTCTTCACAGTCCAGGAAGCCATCGACGCCGTCCCCGACTTCAGCCACGACCAAGTGACGACTATCTATGTCAAGGAAGGTACCTACAAGGAAAGGATCATCATCCCCTCCGGCAAGCAGCGGATCGTCATCCGCGGCGCCGGGATGGACAAGACTATCCTTACTTATGACAATTACGCGCGCAAGATGTGGCCGGACGGCAGGTTCGAAATCGGAACGTCCGGCAGCGCATCTCTCTACGTCCATGCCGACCACGTCACCTTCGAGGACCTGACCATCGAAAACTCCGCGGGAGAGGGCGAGGTCGTTGGACAGGCAGTCGCCCTGTTCACCGACGGCGACTGCCTCTTCTTCCACCGCTGTCGCCTGACGGCCAACCAGGATACCATCTATACTTTCGGAGTCCGCAGCACCGACGGCGGCCTGAAGAGGAGCTACTATCTCGACTGCCTGATCGAAGGCACGACGGACTTCATCTTCGGACCCAGCATCGCGTACTTCGAGAACTGCACGATTCTGTCGAAGAAGGACAGCTACATCACCGCGGCATCGACCCCGCAGGGCGAGAAATACGGCTACGTATTCAAAGACTGCCGCCTTGAAGCGGCTCCGGGCGTCACAAAGGTATTCCTCGGGAGGCCTTGGAGGCCTTACGCCAGGACCGTGTACATCGGCTGCGAGATGGGAGCGCACATCCGTCCCGAAGGCTGGCACGACTGGAACAAGCCCGAGGCCCACAAGACCGCGTTCTACGCCGAATACGGCAGCACCGGTCCCGGCGCAGACAGTTCGAACCGCGTGAAATGGAGCAAGCAACTCACGGCCAGGCAGGCCGCGGAGTACACTTTCGAAAAAGTAATGGGCAGGGGCGGCAGCGCCGCCTGGAATCCCTTTGACAACAGATGAGAATGAAAAGGACAGTCATATTACTCCTGGGCATCCTGGCGCTCGCGGCCTGCGGAAAGCAATCCGCCGAACCTCTCTCGGTGCGGATGGTCCGCAGCGAGATGTCCCGCTGCCCGGACGGCACCTATCTGGATTTCTGCGAAGGCAAGATCAACTGGAACTACACTCCCGGACTTGAGATGAAAGCGTTCCTGGACGTATATGAGACATATGGCGGCGAAGACATCCTGAAGTACGTGGACGACTGGTACGGCCTCTGCATCGAGGACGACGGACATGTGACGTACTATTATAAGGGGGACTACACCGTCGACAAAGTCTGCCCCGCGAGGACAATGTACCAGCTTTACGACGATACCGGCAAGGAAAAGTACCGTTTCGCCATCGACAGCATGATGACGAGGCTTTCCCGGCATCCGCGCACGAGCGAAGGAGCCTTCTGGCACAAGACCGTTTACCCGTACCAGATATGGCTTGACGGCCTGTATATGGCGGAGCCGTTCTATGCCGAATATACCGCGCGTTATGCGGAGGACAAGGACGCCGGATGGGCTGACATCATCAACGACTTCGTCGTGGCCGCACGCCGCACTTACGACCCGGCGACGAAACTTTACCGTCACGCCTGGGACGAGACCCGTTCGATGTTCTGGTGCGACCCCGAGACGGGCCAGTCCCAGCATTGCTGGGGCAGGGCACTGGGCTGGTACTGCATGGCCCTTGTCGAGGTGCTTGAGATAATGCCGGAGGGTACCGAAGGCCGTGGGAAGCTTCTGGAAATACTTAGGAGGATCGTGGACGTACTCCCCTCCTTCGCCGACACGGACACGGGGATGTGGTATCAGGTGCTGGACTGCCCCGGACGCGAAGGCAACTATCTCGAAGCCACCTGTTCGGCAATGTTCAGCTACACGCTGCTGAAGGGAGTCAGGCTCGGATTTCTCGACGCTTCGCTCGAGAAGTATGCCCGCAAGGTCTATGACGGACTGGTGAAGACATTCATAACCGAGGACGAGAACGGACTGCTGAACATCAACCAGTGCTGCAGCGTCGGAGGACTCGGCGGAAAGGATATGCGCATGGGCGATTTCGCCTATTACCTTAGCGAACCCGTACGGAGCAACGACCCGAAGGGAGTCGGTCCGTTCATCTGGGCTTCGCTCGAGATGGAAAGGAGATAATATGAAGAGACTTAGAATACTTGCTTGCATAGTGCTGGCGGCCGTCCTGGCCGCGGGCTGCGGCGGCGACGAGCCGGAGCAGCCTCAGCAGCAGGCCCCGGCGTCGCCGGAAGGCCTCGCGCTGCACTCTGCCACCAAGACTTCCCTGGCATTCCAGTGGAATCCCGTTTCCGACGCCGCCGGCTACGAGTACCGGCTGACACTAGGCTCGACGGAGGTCGGCAGCGGCAGCACCATCAACCGCAACGCCACCGTGAACGGGCTGACCGCAGGTACGGAGTACCGCTTCGAAGTCCGCGCCTTCAACGATGCCGGAGCCTCCAAGTACGTTGGGCTGAACGCCTCCACCGAGGCGGAGCCCGATCCCGGTCCGGGTCCCGGACCGGATCCGCAGCCCACCGACAAGTATTATGAAGACTTCTCCATTCCCGGGACTGAAGAGGACGGAGTCGCACGTGCATTCCCCGGCGCCGAAGGCGGCGGGATGTACACCACCGGCGGCAGGGGCGGAAGGGTCATCCACGTCACCAACCTCAATGACAGCGGCACCGGATCGCTGCGCGCTGCGCTCACCGCTTCCGGCGCCCGCACGGTCGTGTTCGACGTTGCCGGAGTAATCGCCCTCGAGTCCGCCATCCAGATCAAGAACGGCGACCTGACCGTCGCCGGCCAGACGGCGCCGGGCGACGGCATCTGCATCAAGAACTATACGGTCAACATCGCAGCGGACAACGTCATCATCCGCTTCCTGCATTTCCGCCTTGGAGATGAAGGACCAAAGGCAGGTGACGGCGAAGACTGCATCTGGGGCCGCTACAGGAGCAACATCATCATCGACCATTGCTCCATGAGCTGGTCCATCGACGAGTGCGCTTCGTTCTATGCCAACGACCGTTTCACCCTCCAGTGGTGCATCCTCACCGAGAGCATGAACAACAGCGCCCACTCCAAAGGCGCCCACGGCTACGGAGGCATCTGGGGCGGCAAGGACGCATCGTTCCACCACAACCTCCTGGCCAACCACCACAGCCGCAACCCCAGGATCGACCATCCCGAGATCTACCCCAAGTCAGGCAGCGAGTTCGACTGGTCCAAGCGGGGCAATGTCGACCTTCGCAACCTCGTCGTCTACAACTGGGGCGACAACAGCACGTACGGCGGCGAAGGCGGGCGCTTCAACTTCGTGAACTGCTGGTACATGCCCGGTCCTGACTCCAAGGACCGCCACTACTTCGTGGATGCGTACAGCATTTATTCTTCCTCCAAGACAGAGTACGGATATCCCGAGCTTTACTTCTCGGGGAACCTTCATACCGCGTATAGTGACATCACGGAAAATAATATGGTGCACGGCGTGTATTTCCACGATGCCAAGTCCTATGACCTTCCTTCCGGCTATTCGTTCCGGACCGAAGCGCTTCCCATAAAAGATGCATACGCCACCACGCATACAGTCGGGGACGGTAAAGATATGGTTCTGGCCTACGGTGGAGACTGTCTACACCGTGACGAAGTGGACACCCGAACCGTGAACGGCGTGAAGAACAATACCGGTAAGATCATCAACACCCCTTCCGACGTCGGCGGATGGCCTGCATACAACGCCACGGCCGAGCAGCTTGCCAGGACCAAAGACTCCGACGGAGACGGCATGCCCGACTGGTTCGAGGAGCAGTTCGGACTGGACAAGTCCAAGGACTCCGACGCCGGCGCCGTGACCCTTGACAAGAACTCACGCTATACCAATCTCGAAATGTACCTCCACTATCTGGTCAGGGACATAGTCTCCGCCCAGAATGCCGGCGGCACATATACGAAACTATAATTATCAATATAAACTATCAACCAATCAACTCTGTATGAAACAATCAGCAAAGAAACTCCTTCTTGCGATCATCGGCCTGGCAGCCGCCCTGTCCCTGTCCGCCCAGACGACCATCAAGGGCGTCGTGACGGACGAGAGCGGGGAACCGCTGATGGGTGCGGGAGTGTTCGTCGAAGGCACCACCATCGGAGTGGTGACCGGACTCGACGGAGATTACTCCATCACCGTACCGGCTGACGCAAAGAATCTTGTTTTCTCGTTTATCGGTCTTGCGGACCTTACCGTCGCCATTGACGGACGCACGCAGATCGACGCCGTCCTCAAAGAGGACTCCACGTTCCTCGACGAAGTGGTCGTCGTAGGTTATCAGGCCGTCAAGCGCCGTGACCTCCTGGGTTCGGTGTCATCGGTCAACAGCGACAAGATCGCCGAACAGCCCGTCACCACCGTCAGCCAGGCCCTCTCGGGCAAGATGGCCGGCGTGTCCGTGACCACCACCGAAGGCGACCCCGACGCGGACATCAAGATCCGTGTCCGCGGCGGCGGCTCCATCACCCAGGACAACTCTCCTCTCTACATCGTCGACGGCTTCCCCGTGGAGTCCATCAACGACATTTCCTCATCGGAGATCCAGTCCATCGACGTCCTCAAGGATGCATTCTCCACGGCCATCTACGGTAGCCGAGGCGCCAACGGCGTCGTCATCGTGACCACCAAGAGCGCCGACAAGGGCCAGAAGGTATCCGTCAAGTTCAACAGCTACTACGGTCTCAAGAGGATGGCCAACAAGGAAGCCATCGTGGCCATGGACCCTTACAATTTCGTAAAGTTCCAGTACGAGCTCGCCTCCATCCGCGACAACCTCAGCAACAACTACATCCCTTACTTCGGATCGTTCAACGACCTCGAGCTCTATTCCGGCCTGGCCGGAAACGACTGGGTCAGCGCAGTGTTCGGCAAGACCGGGCAGACTTCCTCCACCGACTTCTCCGTGTCCGGCAGCGGCGACAACTACAACTGGACCGTCGGCTACGCCCATACCGGTGACAAGGCCATCATGGTAGGGTCTGACTACTACCGCGACAACCTCAACTTCAAGGGCAACTTCAAGACGTCGCCCAACACCTCCATCGACGCCAACATCCGCTACTCGCGCATCAATGTACGCGGCTCCGGCGCAAACGGCATCAATGACACCGGCACCACCTCCGGAAACGGCCGTCTCAAGCATGCAGTCTCCTATGCCCCCATCCCGGTCACCACTTCCATCCAGGGAGCGGACGAGGAGCAGGACTATGGCGACAACGCCCCGCCGCTCAAGTCAGTTTGGGACAATGACTCCAAGCGCATCCGCACCACCTGGAACGCCAACGCCGCATTCAACTGGACCATCATCGACGGCCTCCAGCTCAAGATCGAAGGCGGTCTTGAGGACTACAGGCAGAGCGACGACCGCTTCTACGGCCTGACGACCTACTATGTCGCCAACAACTCCACCGTGAAGAACACTCCGTCCAACCAGCACACCGAGACCTTCAGGACGCGCTACCGCAACACCAATACCCTGAACTACGATTTCCGCAATGTCCTGTCGGGCGACCACTCTCTGACCGTCCTTCTCGGAGAGGAGATGACCATCACCAAGAGCAACACCCTCACGTCGATGGTTGACGGCTTCCCCGTGTTCTACGATTCCGAGATGGCATGGAACTTCATGGCTTCAGGTACCCCGTCTTCCGTGAACAACTACTACAGCCCGGACGACAAGCTCCTCTCGTTCTTCGGTCGCGCCAACTATGACTACAAGCGCAAGTACTCGGTCGGAGCCACCCTCCGCGCCGACGGTTCGTCCAAGTTCGCCCGCGGCAACCGCTGGGGCCTTTTCCCGTCGGCCGCCGTGTCATGGACCATCTCCAACGAGCCGTGGATGGAATCCTCCAACTGGATCGACCAGCTCAAACTCCGCTACAGCTTCGGTACTGCCGGTAACAACAACATCCCCTCGGGACAGCTGATGAAGACCTACTCGTCTTCCACCTCTTCCTGGCTCTCCATGGCTAACAACATCTTCACCGCCGGAAAGGTGATGAACAATCCCGACCTGACCTGGGAGACCACATACACGCACAATATCGGACTCGACTTCAGCTTCTTCCAGAGCCGCCTGTCCGGAAGCGTCGAGGTGTACCAGAACGACACCAAGGACCTGCTCATCAATTTCCCCATCCCCGGATCCGGATATGACAGCCAGTACCAGAACGTAGGTTCGACCCGCAACAGGGGTATCGAACTCTCCGTCAATGCTCCGCTCGTCACCACCAAGGACTTCTCCCTTAACTTCAACGGCAACATCGCCTACAACATCAACAGGGTCACCGACCTCGGCGGTCTCGAGTCCATCACCGCCCAGTCCTACTGGGCATCGACCGAGATCGGCGACGACTACATTGTCCAGGTCGGCCAGCCTCTCGGCAACATGTACGGATACCGCAATGACGGCTTCTACACCGCGGACGACTTCACCGGATACTCCAACGGCAAGTGGATCCTCAGGGAAGGTGTCGCCGACAACTCCAGCGTCATCGGTTCCGCCTACATGCGTCCCGGCGCCATCAAGCTCAAGGACCTGAACGGTGACGGAAAGGTCACCGTCGCCGACCGCGAGGTCATCGGCAACGCCGCTCCGGACTTTACCGGAGGTTTCTCGCTGAGCGCCTACCTCAAGGGAGTCGATTTCAGCGCCAACTTCACCTATATGATCGGCAACGAGGTTTACAACGCCAACAAGGTCGAGTTCACCTCCTCGAGGAAATACTACAACCGCAACCTCCTCAATATGATGGACGTGGACAAGCGCTGGACCAACATCGACTGGACCACCGGCGAGCTTGTCAACGACCTTGACCAGCTCCGTTCGATGAACACCGGCAGGACTATGTGGTCCCCCGCAGTCGGCAGCGCCGTTTTCTCGGACTGGGCCGTCGAAGACGCTTCGTTCCTCCGCCTGCAGAGCGTAACCCTCGGTTACACCCTGCCGGAGACACTGACCGGCAAGTTCCACGTACGCAAGCTGCGTGTCTATGCTACCGGCACCAACCTCTTCTGCCTGACCAAATATTCGGGCTATGACCCTGAGGTGGATACCCGCCGCAGCACTCCGCTCACGCCGGGAGTCGACTACTCCGCATATCCGAAGAGCATCGGTTTCGTAGCCGGTATCAACCTGACCTTCTAATCCGACAGCGAGTATGAAAAAGATATTGACTTATACCCTTGCGATAGCGGCCCTTGCATTCGCCGCTTCTTCCTGCGAAAGCTTCCTCGACTCGGAGTCCCCTTCGACCTTCGACGCTTCCACCGTATATTCCAGCTACGACCTGACGGAGAGCACCATCTTCTCCATCAGCCAGTCCTTCGGCGAAACCAACTCCTACCGCGGACGCTACCTCAGCTGGATCGGTCTGAACAGCGACATCGAGTGGTACAACACTTTCAAGACCAGCGACGAGAAATACCAGATCGCCGGTTACGCCATCCGTCCCAACAACGGCCAGCTCAACCTCAACAACGGCCCCTTCGCCAAGATGTACGAAGGCGTCGAACGCGCCAACCTCTGCATAGAGGGCCTGCGCGAGTTCGGCGACACCGAGAACAAGGCCGACATGGCCTACCTTCTCGGAGAAGCCCTCACCCTGCGTGCGTTGATCTATTATGACCTCGTAAGGGCCTGGGGCGACGTTCCCGCACGTTTCTCCTCCGTCACCAGCGAGAGCATCTACGTGGCCAAGGCCAGCCGCGACGAGATCTTCAAGCAGCTCCTGGCCGACCTCGAGGAAGCCATCGGCTACCTCCCTTACCCTGGCAAGACGGCTGCGACCTCGCGCACCGACAGGGTTAACAAGATGTTCGCTGCGGGTCTTTATGCCCGCATCGCCCTCATGGCTTCCGGCTACTCACTCCGTCCGGATGACGGAATGGTGGGCACCGGAGACCTCGGCACCGTCCGCCTCTCCAGCGATCCCGAGCTCCAGAAGAGCGTCCTTTATCCCAAGGCTCTCGGCTACCTGCGCGATGCCATCAACTCCGGCACCGCATCGCTCGAAGACTTCGAGACTCTCTGGAAGAACCAGAGCAATCTCTCCAACCTCGTTGCCGGCCAGGGTCACGAAACCCTGTTCGTCATCCCGTTCTCCAACGGCCGCGGCCGCTGGAACTACACTTTCGCAGTCCGCACTGAAGGATCCCGCTATGGCGGCGGCGCCACAGTCACCCGTGGCGGTGATGCCGGTCCTGTGCCTACGATGTGGTTCAAGTACGATGCCGACGACGTCCGCCGCGACATCACCTGCGTGAACTGGAAATGGAACTCCAACGACGAGCAGGAACTCGTCGGCATCCAGCGCTGGTATTTCGGAAAATACCGCTTCGACTGGATGACTTCCAATCCTTACAGCGGAGGAAATGACGACGGTGTCAAGCCCGTGGTGCTGCGCTATGCCGACATCCTTCTGATGGCTGCCGAGATGGCCAACGAGATGGGACAGCTCCAGGAAGCCAAGGGTTACCTGCAGCAGGTCCGCGAGCGCGCCTTCAAGGGACATGAGGAGAAAGCCGAGGAATATGTTGCCGCCATCGGTTCGAAGGAAGCGATGTTCGACGCCATCGTCGATGAGCGCGCCTTCGAGTTCTGCGGCGAGATGACCCGCAAGTTCGACCTGATCCGCTGGAACCTCCTGAAGACCAAGATGGACCAGGCCAAGGCCGAAATGCTCCAGCTCCGCAATCTCGAGGGGCGTTTCGCCGGTGTCAACGGACTGGACGGAGACGTCTATTACCAGCTCAACGGCAGCGAACTCGTAGTGTACGGATTCAACGGCGAGACCGAAGTCCCCGCTGGTGCCTGGGAGAAGAAAGCCGGCTACTTCAACAAGACCAAGGACAGCAAGGATGCCGATACCGGCCTCTATGACGCCTTGATCGATGGACTGTATGACATGGAGACTCCCAACAATCCCGAGCAGCACATGTTCTGGCCTATCTTCAACGATACTATGACCAACAGTCAGGGCTATATCAAGAACGACTACGGTTACGAGAGCATCAACTAATACGGAAGCATTATGAAATACAAGAATATACTCAAATCAGCCGTCCTCGTCCTTGCATCCCTTGCACTGGCGGCCTGCGCCGAGAAGGAGTTCGAGGAGATCACCGACATCAACCTCTCCCGCTGTCTCGAGCCGCAGAACCTTTCCGCCAAGGTCGATCCCGCCACCGGTGACGTCGTCACTTTCAGCTGGGACGTCAACAAGGACGCCGACTCCTATAACCTCGTCGTCTATTCCGACGAAGCGATGACCAAGGAAGAGCTCAACGTCACGATCCCTTCCACCGAGGTCCCCTACACTGTCAGGCTCACAGCCGACAAAAAGTATTATTTCAAGGTACAGGCGATGTCCGAGAATCGCTCATCTTCAGTATGGGCGGTATTCGATGGAAGCGCCTCCACCAGGGCTGTCAAGGACAACCTCTTCCTTGAGGTGACTGACCGTTCGGCCACGTCCATCTCCCTGAGCTGGTCTTCCGACGTCTCCGACTACCTTGAAGTCACCCATATCGCCGCAGTGCCCGTCAAGGGCGGCGAGGAGAAGGAATTCTCCCTCTCCGCCGCCGAGGCGCAGGCTGCGGCTGCGGTGCTCGAGGGCCTCGAGCCTTCCACCGAGTACCAGCTGACCCTTTACTACCTGAGCGCTTCGCGCGGCAGCGTGGACACTTGGACGAGGGCCGAGCAGGGCTCGTCCATCGCCGTGTCCAACTCCGCCGACCTGGTCAGCCTCATGACCGAAGGAAATGACATCTACCTGACCCTCGCGGGCTCTCCTTACGAGATCAGCAATGTCAAGCCCAAAGGCACCGTCAGACTCTACGGAGAGATCGGTGCCGACGGCACCAAGCCCGTGGTCATCGGCAAGATCGAGCTGACCGGTGACCTCGCCGCAGGCAGCGACATCTATCTTGAAGGCGTCAAGTTCGACGGAGGTGCGGCCAACTCCCGACTGATCGAGCATACCGGCGGTTCCCCTGAACTGGGTTCCGTCAAGGTGGTAGGCTGCGAGATCACAAACTACCTCGCAGGCCTCTTCTACGGCAACAACGAAAATGTCATCAAGATTGGCGAGTTCACGTTCGACTCCTGCGACATCTATGACATCCTCGGCAGCGGCGGAGATGCGGTGGATATCCGCAAGACCACCGAGATCGGCACCCTTGCCTTCGTGAACAATACCATTTACAACGGTATCCGTACGATGTTCCGTATCGATGCCAGCGACGCCATCAAGATCGGCAAACTCGACTTCGAGGGCAACACCGTCAAGAACATCGCCACGATGGATGACGGCAACAACCGCGGTTTCTTCGCCATCCGCGTCGGGACCGAGATGACCCTCAAGCGCAACCTCTTCCTCTGGGAAGACGGCGGCAAGACCGACGCCACCGACAAGGCTCAGCTCTTCCAGGACAACGCCAATACCGTCGTACCTACCATGAACGCGTCGGACAACTACAGCTATGCCCACGGCAAGGATTTCTTCACCAAGGTTTCCGCTGCCGCAGCAGGCTTCAGCGAGCTTTCCTCCGATCCTTGCTACAACTCCAAGGGCAATTTCTTCCAACTTGAGAACCAGGACCTGATTAAGGCCAAGGTCGGAGCTTCCAAGTGGTGGATCTCCTATGTCGAGAAGGAAGAGGATCTCACTCAGGGAGTCATCAGCAGGGCGCATGCATGGAACCTCCAGGACGCCACTCTCTTTGCAGGAGACGTCAAGAACTCCCGCGTACGCGACAATCTCCTCCTGGTCGCCAGCGAGGCCAAGCCGCTCAATGCCGACGGAGGCATCAACTTCCTGTCGGCCGCGGAGTTGACCAGGAAGGGTGTCCCGACTGACGGCTATGCCGCCTTCAAGGTCGATGCCCCCGGTTCCGTGGACATCCTCGTCAGCGATCCTGACAAGACCGGCAGCAGCGTCGTGGTGGCGCTCGCCGATGACAACGGTTTCGCCATCCAGGGCGGTACCGTGGCCGCAGCCACCAACGGCGGCGTGCAGAAGATCATCGTCAAGTCCGTTGCCGGTGAAGGAACCATATATCTCTACCCTACCGGTCCCGTGTCGATCACCAAGCTCGCCTGGTCCAAGGATGTAATCGGCACCAGCCCGGTGCTTGCCGCTCCGAAACCGGTCGTAGAGCCGGTCACCCTCAAGGAAGGAGAGGCCAAGTCCGTCACGGTCTCCTGGGATCCCGTCCTCAACGCAGCCAACTATGTCGTGGTGTTCAACAAGAGGGCTTCCGAACCTCAGACTGAGACCAGTTTCACCGTCGATGCCGAGACCGTCGCTGAGCTCAAGGCCGGCCTGTACAACTTCACCGTGACGGCTTATCCCGCCGAAGGCGACATCTATTACAAGCAGTCCGAGCCCGGAACCGCCGCGATAGCCATCCAGCCCGCAGGCGGTGACGAGCAGGTCGAGGTCACCTGGACCTGGGACTTCAGCCAGGCCGACTGGCAGGCTGAATTCGCCAAGTACGGTGCAGCCAATTCCGACATTACCAACTGGGATCTCACATACGACAACCTCACCATCTTCTCCACTGCGAAGTCCAAGTACAACACTACGTTCTTCCAGTGGGGAGGCAAGGGTTCCTCTTCCGACCGCTACATGAAGTTCATCGCTCCGGAGCAGGGAACCCTCAAGGTATGGGCTTCCAATACGGGCAGCAGCGAGGACCTCAACCGTATGGTGACGGTATTCTCCAACGGCGAGGAAGTCTCCATCCCTGCAGGTGTCCCGTCCAGTGGCGAACCGGCTGTCTGCGAGTTCTCCGTCAGCGCGGGTGAAGTGTTGTTCTACGCTACCGGCAACGGACTCCGTTTCTACAAGGCGGAGTTCACCTTCACGACCGGCGCAGCCGCTCCCGTGGAGTTCGACTGGGACTTCTCCGCCGCCGACTGGCAGGAGCAGTTCGGGACGCTCGGAGCAGCCAATACCGACATCACCAACTGGAATCTGACCTATGACGGCCTGACCATCTTCTCCACAGCGAAGTCCAAGTACAACACTACTTTCTTCCAGTGGGGCGGAAAGGGCTCATCCTCAGACCGCTATATGAAGTTCACCGCTCCGGACCAGGGTACCGTCAAGGTCTGGGCTTCCAATACCGGAAGTTCCGAGGACCTCACCCGTATGGTGACCGTGTATCAGGACGGTGAGGAAGTCTCCGTTCCCGCAGGCGTTCCGTCCACCGGTGATCCCGCAGTGTGCGAGTTCTCCGTCAAAGCAGGCGAGGTGCTGATCTACGCCAGCGGCAACGGACTCCGCTTCTATCACGTCTACTACACCAATCAGTAGACTATATGACTGATTTCTCTCTGAAAGGAAAGGTCGCCCTTGTGACCGGAGCAGCGTACGGAATAGGATTCGCAATCGCCTCGGCGTTTGCCGAGGCGGGAGCGAAGATAGCATTCAATTGCCGTTCGCAGGAGCATCTGGACAGGGCGATGGCAGACTACAAGGCCGCGGGCATCGATGCCCGCGGCTTCATCTGCGACGTCACCGACGAGTCGCAGGTGCAGGCCATGGTGGCGCAGATAAGTGCCGAACTCGGCACGGTCGATATCCTTGTCAACAATGCCGGCATCATCAAGCGCATCCCGATGCACGAGATGAGCGCCGACGAGTTCCGCCAGGTGGTCGATATCGACCTCAACGCCCCGTTCATCGTCTCCAAGGCGGTCATCCCCGGAATGATAGCCAAGGGAGGCGGCAAGATCATCAACATCTGTTCGATGATGTCCGAACTGGGACGCGAAACAGTGTCGGCATATGCAGCCGCCAAGGGCGGACTGAAGATGCTGACACGCAACATCGCGTCCGAGTACGGCAAATACAACATCCAGTGCAACGGCATCGGGCCCGGCTACATCGCAACACCCCAGACGGCGCCGCTGCGCGAGCGCCAGGCCGACGGAAGCCGGCATCCGTTCGACGCTTTCATCGTAGCGAAGACGCCGGCGGAGCGCTGGGGAACGCCCGAGGACCTGAAAGGTCCGGCGGTGTTCCTGGCTTCGCCGGCTTCGGACTTCGTCAACGGACACATCCTGTACGTTGACGGAGGAATACTTGCATATATAGGAAAACAACCTTAGAAAGACATGAAGATCAATTGTACAGTGAGGCAGGCATCGAGCAACGTCGATGCGAAGCATTATGATACGGAAAGGCTCCGCAAGGAATACCTCGTGGAAAACGTAATGGTCCCGGACGAGATCAATATGGTCTATTCGATGTTCGACAGGATCATAGCCGGAGGCGCCGTTCCGGTGCGGGAGGAGCTGAAGCTCTCCGCTCCGGAGATCCTTCGCGCCGACTATTTCACGCAGCGCCGCGAGATGGGTATCATCAATGTCGGCGGCGCCGGTTCGGTGCTTGTAGGGGAAGAGGAATACCATCTCGATTATAAGGAGGCTCTTTATATCGGACGCGGCGACAGGCACGTAGTGTTCAGGAGCGACGATCCGGCCAAGCCCGCCCATTTCTATTTCTGCTCCGCCACGGCGCACAGGGAGACCGGCGTAAAGAAGGTTTCGAAGAAGGATGCCGTGGTTATGCACCTTGGAAGCCTTGAGGAAAGCAACGAGAGGACCATCAACCGTTTGCTGGTCAAGGAGGTAGTGCCTTGCTGCCAGTTGCAGATGGGCATGACGGAGCTGGCGCCGGGCAGCACGTGGAACACGATGCCGGCGCACACGCACGACCGCCGTATGGAGGTGTATTTCTATTTCGAACTGCCGGAGGATGCGGCGGTGTGCCATTTCTGCGGCGAGCCGCAGGAGACCAGGCACATCTGGATGCACAACGAGCAGGCTGTGATCAGCCCGCAGTGGAGCATCCATTCCGCCTGCGCCACACGCAACTACACCTTCATCTGGGGCATGTGCGGCGAGAACGACGACTACAACGACATGGACTGGTGCGCCACCTCCGATCTTAAATAACTCCTAAAGTGGAAATGAGCAGATCTATTATTATCGCAACCTTTGCCACAGCAGCATTGCTGATGGCAGTCGGGTGCAAGGGCGGACAGAAGGCCGCCGGGGACAACCAGGGCTCGCCAGTCGAGGCTGGTCCCCGGGTGATGGCACGTGTTGTGCCGGAAAGGATGGACGACTTCGTTTTCGAGAACGACCTGATAGCCGGCCGCTTCTACGGCAAGGCCCTCGAAGGTGACCCGACTTCGCCGGGAATCGACGTATGGGTGAAACTGCCCGGAGCGCTGGTGGCGGACGACTGGTATGCCCACGCAGTATCGGATCCGGAGTACTACCATCACAACCACGGCGGGAAGGACTGCTATAAGGTGTCGGTGAGCCTGGGAGGCGGCGCGTCGGTGCCGTTCGTCGGCGGGAAGCTTTGCTACCCTGCCACGAACTGGCGCGAAGCCGCCGTGCTCTCGCAGAGCGACTCCTCCGTCACTTTCGTGCTGAAGTATCCCGAATGGTCTGCGGGTGGAGTACCGGTAAGGCTTGAGAAGACCGTCACCGTGACCGCCGGGTCGTATTTCTGCAAGGTTGAAGACCGTTACTTCGGAGACTTCGAGGAACTGGATATCGCCGCGGGGCTTTGGGTGCATGACTGGAAAGAGCCCTGCGCCATGGGGTCGGACAAGCATTTCGTCATGCTGTGGGAGCCGGCATCCGATCAGAGCATCGAGCCCGAAGACGGGATGCTCGGCCTGGCGGTCGTTATGCCGTCAGCCAGGGAGGCCAAGCTGGTGGAAGACGGAGACAAGACCCATACGGTCTGCATCGCCGCCGTCCACAGTGGCGAGTCGCTCACATACTGGTACGGGAGTTGCTGGAGCAAAGGTGACATCAAGGATTTCCAGCAGTGGACCAATACTGTCAAATCACAGGCCGGCTCTGCCGGCATTGCCGCTGCGTCCTCCAACTGACTTGCCTCCCATTGGCCGCGTGATTTGCAATCATTTGGCTATCAGTTAAATGCTACTAATCTGACTTGACGTTTCAGACAGTCAGGAAACCTATAAAATGTTTAGTTTCAAGAAGATAGAAAACACGCTACTTTTGGACGCTGCGGCGGTGCTGCTGGCATTTGCTGCGGCCGTAGGCCTGCAGGCCCAGGAGATGGGCGGCAGGTACTCCAATCCCATCCTGGACAGCGACTACTCCGATCCGGATGTAGAGTGCGTGGACGGGGAGTACTGGATGACCGCGTCTTCCTTCAACTGTGTGCCAGGGCTGCAGATACTGCATTCGACCGATCTGGTAGAATGGGAGATAGTCGGGGCGGCGCTGCCGGCGGACAGTCCCTATTGGGACGGGGCGCTGGCCAACCCGGACCACGGCAATGCCGTATGGGCCCCTGCCATCCGCTACCGCAAGTCCGACGGTCGTTTCTACATCTTCTGGGGAGACCCGGACCAGGGCATTTACCAGGTCAGCACAGAGGATCCGCGCGGGCGCTGGACCGAACCGGTCTGCGTAATTCCGGGGAGCGGAATGATCGATCCCTGCCCCCTGTTCGACGATGACGGCCGCGTGTACCTTGCACACGCCTGGGCCGGCAGCCGTGCGGGTTTCAAGAGTATCCTGAACGTATGTGAGCTGGATGCTGCCTGCACTCGTGCCATCGGAGAACAAGTGCTGGTCTTCGACGGCAACAAGAACGGTAATCTCACCGTCGAAGGTCCCAAATTCTACAAACACGACGGGCGCTACTGGATATTCGCCCCGGCGGGCGGCGTGAAGACCGGCTGGCAGCTCGCGCTGCGCGCCGACACGCCCTTCGGGCCGTATGAGTGGCGACGCGTCTGCGAGACCGCCTCGGACGCCGACATGGCGTCCGGGCGGGCAGCGCCTACGCGCGCTCCGCACCAGGGCGGCTGGGTCTCCGACCCCGCCGGCCAGTACTGGTTCCTGCACTTCGAGGACAAATACGCCTGGGGCCGCGTCGTACATCTGCAGCCGATGACCTGGACAGCCGACGGCTGGTGCATCATCGGGGTTGACGTGGACGGCGACGGCATCGGCGAACCCGTTTCCAGTTGGGACCGCCCTGCCACCGACGCTGACGGCAAGGCTGAAGGGGCAGGTCCTCTGAAGGGAGGGAAACCTGTCCGAGCAGGCAGGCCCTTTGCGGTCGACGCATTACCAGCCGTCAGTGCCGTCGAGACGCGTACCGGGTTCACCGGTACCACCATCCCGCTGAACTGGCAGTGGCACGGAAAGCCCGGCGTGGATTGGGCCATGCCCAACCCCTCCGAGGGCTGCCTGCGCCTCAACTGCCTCGTTCACGGGCAGGATTGGCACAACCTCTGGGACTCCCCCAATCTGCTGCTCGAAAAGGTCGTAGGTCCGACTACCGAACTGACAGCCAAGCTGGTATTCCGTCCCGCCTATACCGGAGACCGTGCAGGACTCATCGTAATGGGACTAGACTACTCCACATTGGAGCTATATTATGACGGCTCCCAAGTTTTCCTCCAGCGCCGGACCTGCTCCGACGCCGACAGGGGGAACGCCGAGCTTGTCACCGAATCCTTCCCCGTTCAGACTGCACTTACAACCGAATCCTTCCCCGGTCTGTCCATCCAGCCCGAGGACGCAAAGCCTTACTGCACGGTTTACGTCCGAGTCAGCATCCACAACAGGATCGTGAAAGATCCGTATGCTGAATGGCCGCCCGTAGTCGAATGCGACTTCTCCTATAGCCTGGACGGCAGGAGATTCAAGCCGGCAGGCTCCTCCTTCATTGCCCGCGAAGGCAAATGGATTGGCGCCAAGACAGGGTTCTTCGCCACCGCCGACATCAAGAGGAACGACGGAGGCTCAGTCGAGATATTCTAAACTCCCAGGACCGGATGACACCTAAGAATATAGAGAAATACCAGAATCGCTACAACGAACAGGATTTCGTCGCAAAGGTCACCAAAGCCGCCAAAAAGGCGGGCATCAAGGTGATTTACCTTGCGCTGATCCTGTATTATGTGCTCAAGAGTCCCAAGGTCAAGATGGCCGACAAGGGCAAGATTTGGGGCGCGCTCGGCTATTTCATCCTCCCGATAGATTTAATTCCCGATTTCATCCCCATCGCCGGATATACCGACGACCTCGCCGCCCTTCTGTGGGCTTTCTATTCAGTCGCAAAAAACGTAACGCCCGAGATAGAATCCCAGGCGAAACGCAAACTTCATGACTGGTTCGGCGACTACGACGAGAAGGATATCATCATCGAGAAGGACCCCGATAACGGTCCCGACGTCGATGTCCAGGGCTGACGGACTATAGGACTTTGGCAGTGACCGCGGTAATCATATCCTTGCGGTCTTCCGTTTCCTCGATATACGAGCAATCCAGCTTGAGCTCGCCGGCCTTCTGGCCGGAACTGACAGCGCCGGTGTAGGTAACTACGCTGGCGCCGTTGTATGTCGCCTCGAGATAGATACGATAAGTGCCTTTGGCGACCGGCTTCCCCGCCTGGTCGGTGAAGTCCCAGGTGAATGTCTGGACACCGCTCTGGGCAGGAGTGGCGCCGGTGAAGGCGTCCATCTGCTCGTCGGTGAGGTTCTCCGCTCCGACATGGCTGACCCAGGTGGGCATGCAGGAGGTGCGGTAGGTGTAGCCGCGCGCAGGCTTGGAGCCGTCGCGGCTGCGTCCCTTGGACGTGAACTCAGTGACGAAAAGTGTCTTGACCACCTCGCCTGAGGCATTCTCGATCCACACTGCGTACTGGTTGGAGCCGGGACCTGCCTGCTTGTTATAATTGAAGGATATCTCAAGCTCGCCGGGCTTGGAAGCGCAGGCGGCAAGGAGCGTCGAAGCGACGCAAACAATCAATAGTGAAAGGATCTTTTTCATAGCTGAAATCATTGATTCCTACAAATATAGGTAAAAAGTTCGATAATGGTGCCGCAGAGGTTCTTTTCTGTGGCTGATGCTCGCCGTCGGTTCGCTTTGCCGGATTAAAGCGGCTGGAAAGAGTAGCCGAGGCGGTAGAGCTCGACCGAAGCGCCGATCTGATACATTACCTTTACGCTGCGGATGAGGACATAGTAAGCCTCGATGCTCTGCGACTCGAATCCCTCGTGGCGGATGAGGGTCAGCACCATCGTGGCGCAGCGGCTCAGCATGGAGCTGACGGCCTTGGCCTGGTCCGAGTCGAGCGCATAGCCGAGTACGTCACGGAGTATGTGGTCGTCCATATCGTCGAATCCCCTCCTGCCGTAATAGGATTGATACGTGTCTGAAGCATGCTTGCGCCAGTCCTCGTCCCAATGGCGCGCGACGCCCATTCCGAGGAAGGCGGACCACGCCAGGGCGACCTCGGGATAGGAGTTGAACTCGTGGACGGCGTCGATCATGTAATCGCGGCCGAACTCGTCCCACTTGGCGTCGATGTCGTCCGAATGCAGCAAGCGGCCGTTCATCATCTCGTACTCCGTACAGAGTTTGATGAGTTCCTTCCTGAGTTTCGCTTCGAAAGCGTCGTAGATGGCTGTCCTGTCGTCTTCCATTGTCTTTGGTGATAATCTTGTCATTGCCTGTCAGCTTGGCTACCTCCGTGCCGGGCAATGCAAAGATAACAATTCCGCAGTTTTTTCCTATTTTTGTAAAAGCAGCGCGGCTCGTGCGGAAACTGGCCCGTTTTCCGCGCGGATGGGCCCGGAGAGGCAAAACGGTGCGGGATTAGGCCTGTTTCACGCACAAACGGGCCCGGAGAGGCAAAACGGTGCGGGATTGGGCCTGTTTTCCGCACGGATGGGCCCGGAGAGGTCGAAGGGTGAGTGGCGAGGGGATAAGGCATAATGAATAGAGAATGAAAAAGGGTGAGTTTGAACTGATCGAGTGGATCAAGGGACAGTTTGTGGTGCCGGAGGGTATCCTCGGCATCGGGGACGACTGTGCGGTATTGCCTCAGGACTCAGGAATGGAAACGCTTGTCACTACGGACATGCTGGTGGAGGGAGTCCACTTCCTGTTGGAGGACATCGACCCCTACAGTCTGGGATGGAAATCCGCCGCCGTCAACCTTAGCGACATCGCCGGGATGGGCGGGCGGCCGGTCGGGACGTTTCTCAGCGTGGCGTTGCCAGAGATGGGCGGCACACGTACGAAGAAAAGCTTTGTGCTTTCTGACCCTTCGGGCGTGGACTTCAGGGAGGAATTCACAAAAGAGTTTATCAGGGGGTATAAGGACATCTCCGACAAGTTTTACTGTCCTCTGCTCGGCGGAGATACGACGGCTTCTAAGGACAGCCTGTGCATCAACGTGACGGTGCTTGGGAACTGCGAGGCCGGGCGGTCACGCAAAAGGTCGGCGGCGCAGCCGGGCGACCTCGTCTGCGTGACCGGCACTCTCGGCGACTCCGGCGCCGGACTCAAACTAGTACTGGAGAGAGTCGGAAATGGAGAACAAGCGGGAACGACGAGAGCGGTATCGGAAGATAACAGTGCGGAGGAGTATTTGCTTGAGAGGCATTACAGGCCGATGCCGAGGGTCTTGGAGGGGCTGAAGCTGGCGGAGACAGCCGGAGTGAATGCCATGATGGATATCTCGGACGGAATCGCATCCGACCTGAGGCACATACTGAAAGAGTCGGGGACGGGCGCGCGCGTCGATGTCCGGAGCCTGCCGCTTTCAGCGGAGCTCCGGGCCGTCTGCGCGCGCCGCGGCTGGGACCCTGTAGAGCTGGCTGTCGGGGGCGGCGAGGACTACGAACTCCTCTTCACCTGCCGCCCCGGCACTGACATTCCCGTCCAGCACACCGTCATCGGGGAGATCCTAGCCGCGCCTTCCCTCATCTGGGAGGGTACCGACCGGGACTTCACCGGCTTCAGGCATTTTTGACAAAACAGAAACAAACTATATGATTATGAAAAGATTCATCATTGCAGTGGCGGCGGTTGTGACGCTGGCGTCCTGCGCATCGGACAAGAAAGCCGCGCAGTCCAACGGTTACCCGATCACTCCCGTGCCTTTCACCTCGGTAAAGGTTACCGACGATTTCTGGGGCCAGAGGCTCCAGGCTTCCAGGGAGGTCACCATCCCTCTGGCCTTCAGCAAGTGCGAGGAGACCGGACGTTACCAGAACTTCGTAGAAGCAAGACAACAGATGGATGCCGACCATAATCTCGGTTTCCGAGTAGTCGGCTTCCCCTTCGACGACACTGACGTCTATAAGACCATCGAAGGTGCCAGCTACCTCCTTCAGACTTACCCGGACGAGAAGCTCGAAGCATACATCGACAGCGTCCTGGTAATAGTGGCTGCGGCACAAGAGCCGGACGGATACCTCTATACAGCCCGCACACGCAATCCCGAGCGCCCGCACAGATGGGCCGGCGCGGAGCGCTGGGCCCAGATCGAGGACAGCCACGAATTCTACAACCTCGGCCACATGATCGAAGGCGCAATAGCCCACTACCAGGCCACAGGCAAGCGTAACTTCCTGGATATCGCCATCAAGTACGCCGACTGCGTCTGCCGCGAGATCGGTCCCGGCCCCGACCAACAGGTCAAAGTCCCCGGACATCAGATTGCAGAGATGGCTCTCGCCAAACTCTATACGGTGACCGGTGACAAGAAATATCTCGACGAGGCCAAGTTCTTCATCGACCGCAGAGGTCACGGCGAGAAAGGCAGTGACGAATACCGTCAGTCCCATGTACCGATTACCGAGCAGGATGAGGCTGTCGGCCACGCCGTCCGTGCCGAGTATTTCTATTCCGGCCTGGCCGACGTTGCAGCCCTTACCGGAGAGCAGTCCTACATCGACGCCATCGACCGCATCTGGGACAACATGGTCTCAAAGAAGACCTACATCACCGGAGGAGTCGGTTCCAAGCACGGCGGCGAAGCATTCGGCGACAATTACGAACTGCCGAACCTGAGCGCCTACTGCGAGACCTGCGCCGCAATCGGCAACGTCTATACCAATTACCGCATGTTCCTCCTCCACGGAGACGCCAAATACTACGACGTGCTGGAGCGCAGCCTCTATAACGCCTTGATCGACGGAGTTTCCCTCGACGGAGGCGGGTTCTTCTATCCCAATCCCCTGGAGTCGGACGGCAGCCACGAGCGCCAGGCCTGGTTCGGCTGTGCCTGCTGCCCTTCCAACATCTGCCGCTTCATCCCTTCAGTCCCCGGCTACGTCTATGCCGTCAAGGATGACGCGCTCTATGTCAACCTCTATATGTCCAACAGCATGGACGTGAAGGTCGAAGGCAAGGCCGTATCGCTCACCCAGGAAACCGGATATCCGTGGAACGGAGACATAAGCATCAAGCTTGACCGCAACTCCCACCGCAAGCCCTTCGCCCTCAAGCTCCGCATTCCAGGATGGGTCAGGGGTGAAGTCATGCCCGGAGGTCTCTACCACTACTCCGACGGCAAGCAGCTCGCTTACAGCGTAAAGGTCAACGGCGCAGACGCCGAGGGCTCCATCACCCCCGACGGATATTTCACCATCATCCGCAGTTGGGCAGAAGGTGACGAAGTGGCCGTGCACTTCGACATGGAGCCGCGCACAGTCGAGGCTGACGGCCGGGTCGAAGCCGACCTCGGCCGCCTCGCCGTCGAGCGCGGCCCGGTCGTCTATTGCGCCGAGTGGCCTGACAACTCCTTCTCCGTCCGTGAGGCGCAGATCCCGTCCAATCCGGAGTTCAAGGTCGAGAGCAAGCCCGGTCTCCTTCACGGCATCACCGAGCTCGTCACCACCACGGCCGACGGCCCTCTCACCCTCATCCCCTATTACGCGTGGGCCCACCGCGGCCGCGGAGAGATGAACGTCTGGTTCAAGAAAAGCGAATAATGAATCATTCGAAGAGACGAAATTGACACATTAATGAAAATGCACCCGTCGAACAGGTGCATTTTCTTTCATTTTTAGTTCACAATCGTGCACTATCGGGAATTGGGACACCTTCTCCTTACGGAGAAAGGAGAAAAAAAATTATATTTGTGAAGATATGCACGTAAAAAGAACTAATACCAACTATATGAAAAATCACAGACTCTTCATCGCGCTGGCACTTGTCTTCACCGCCGGCATCAGCCTGTCTGCCCAGACCAAGATCCATATCAAGGACGCAGAGGCCAATGGACAAATCATTCCCAAGGAGATTTACGGACAGTTTTCGGAGCACCTCGGCAGCTGCATCTATGGCGGCCTGTGGGTAGGAAAGGACTCCCCCATCCCCAATAAGGACGGCTACCGCCTCGACGTCCTGAACGCCCTCAAGGAGCTTCAGGTTCCCGTCATGCGCTGGCCCGGCGGCTGCTTCGCCGACGACTATCACTGGATGGACGGCATCGGTCCCGTCGCCCAGCGCGCCAAGATCAGCAACAACAACTGGGGTGGCACCCTCGAGGACAACAGCTTCGGTACGCACGAGTTCCTGAATCTCTGCGAGCTGCTCGGCTGCGAGCCCTACATCAGCGGCAACGTCGGCAGCGGCACTCCCGAAGAGCTTGCAAAGTGGGTGGAGTATATGACTTCCTCCAGCCACAGCACCGTGGCCGAGATGCGCCGCAGCAACGGCCGCGACGAGCCCTGGAAAGTCAAGTTCCTCGGCATCGGCAACGAAGCTTGGGGCTGCGGCGGCAACATGACCCCGGAGTACTATTCCAACCTCTTCCGCCGCTATACCACCTACACCCGCAACTACAACGGCAACCGCCTCTATAAGATCGCCAGCGGCGCATCCGACACCGATTACAACTGGACCGAGGTCTGCATGCAGAACATCGGCGACCAGATGGACGCCATCGCCGTGCATTACTACACCTGCATGACCTGGTCCGGCAGCAAGGGCTCCGCCACCAATTTCACCGACCAGGAGTACTACCGCGCACTCGGCCGTGCAGTCGCCATCGAGCCCTGCATCCAGAAGCATATCGCCATCATGGACAAGTATGATCCCGAGAGCAAGGTCGACCTTCTCGTGGACGAGTGGGGCACCTGGTGGGATGTCGAACCCGGCACCGATCCCGGCCACCTCTTCCAGCAGAACACCATGCGCGACGCCATCGTCGCCTCCGTGTCCCTGGACATCTTCCACAAGTACACCCGCCGCATCAAGATGGCCAACATCGCCCAGGTGGTCAACGTCCTCCAGTCGATGATCCTCACCCGCGACGACCAGATGGTCCTCACTCCGACCTACCACGTCTTCGAGATGTACAAGGTCCACCAGGATGCGGAGTTCATCCCTCTCGACTACAGCACCTCCGAGATTGCCAACAGCGACAAGGGCCCCGTCCCTTCGCTCAGCGCCACCGCTTCCCGCAAGGGTGACGTCGTCAACGTCGACATCACCAACATCGACCTCAAGAA
>JAEEGG010001884.1_pt1 | contig 55397 bp, 39 predicted proteins | sample 9134161 | NCBI WGS metagenome assembly JAEEGG01 (sample SAMN16246543, study PRJNA631951) | gut metagenome | biome: gut microbiome; feature: rumen; material: CR-attached | host: Bos | place: Iran: Karaj | collected 2018-10 | reverse complement strand
ATTCTTTGTATGCGAAGCTGAACTTATAGCCTTTGTAATAAGTCTCGATATGCTTCATCATGGAGCTGTTGATACGGTCTTGAGCGATGTAGGAGTAGGTTTTCTTCCACACACCCTTGGTGGAGATGTACACCTCCATCGGGAACTCTCTCATGATGCATTTGCCCACGTAGGTCTCACCCACCTTGAACCATTTGGTGTCTTCGGGCTTGGTGGCTTTCTTCTTGAAAGTCTTCATGACGATAGCAGGCACATCTTTTTCAGCGATAGCATATTGTGCCCACGGATCGTGGGGGGCTTCAGCCTCTTTTTTGCCCTTCTTGCCTTTGTCGGCTGACTTGTCTGCTTTAGCGTTATCTTTGTCTTGTTTTTCTTCTTTAGCTTGCTGGGCTTCCTTTTCCTTCTTCTTTTCTTCCTTCACCTCTTCGTTGGTTTTGGCACCACGGTCGTTGGAGACCACCTCCACCTTAGCGGGCTTGGAGGGAGCAACATTGTGGTCGGTGGTGGGCTTGGTAGGCTCATCGGTGCGGAGTACCCATCCTTCGGGGTCTTTTCTCTCCAGCAGATTCCCCACGTAGTTGAAAGTCAGCACGGAAGGCTCATCTTTGCCGCCCACTTCGGGGAAGCGGACTTCCAGATAGTAGTGGGTGCCCACTTTCGGCATCTCGCGCAGGTTGCAGACCGAGATCTCATAGTTGGGGTAGTTGCTGGTGACGTAGGTGCTGATGCTCAGCGGAATTTCCGATACGGGGATGGGGTAGATGGTCTTGAGCCATGTGCCGGTATTGGAAAAATAGGCCTTCCCATCGGAGCCGTCATCCTTGAAGGAGGCCACGTAGTTGTTTGCCTCAAGGCTCCAACCGGTGACTTTTGCATCTGGGTATTCGGATGCAAACGACTGGGTGACATCGCCAGGCACATCGTCAGTTTTCAACTTCTGTGCTTTTAATGAAGAAGTTAAACCGCACACAAACAGCATGGCGGCGGCAAGAAACAGGACTCTGAATATTCTCATAATGGTTAAGTTTTTGTCTTCAAAAATACAAGCCACAAAAATAGTAAAATTTTTGATACGGCAAACTAATTTTTGAACGTAAAATATTAATTATTGTTACAAAAAAAAGTGCCCTTAAAAAGGACACTTTTTTACAATATTGTAATAGAAAGAATTATTCGACCACGAATTTGCGCACGCTCTTGCCGTGGGTGCCTTCGATGCTGAGCAGGTAGAGACCTTTGGAGAGGTTGCTCACGTTGAGGGTGTGGTGAAGTTCACCGCCGTCGGCATGGATGCTTTCATTGCTGATGGTGCGGCCCGTCAAGTCGGTGATTCTGAAGTTGATTTGGCCTTCATAGTCGGAGGAGAGATCAACATTCAGGGTGCTGCTGGCGGGGTTCGGATACACGTCAATGTTGAACAGACCGTTGTTTTCGGGAATTTCAGTGACGGTTTCGTAGGTAAGGGTGAAGCCGTTGTTTTCTTCGAAGTTGTCGGATACGAAACGAATCTCAACTTTGTGGGTGTTGCCGTCGATTACCAATACATCTTCGGTCGGCCAGTTGTAGGCGTCGATACGATAAATGGGGTATCTCTTGTTGGGCTGAGTGACATCGAAGAAGTCGATGAAGTCGCCAGCGCCGAGCTCGATCTGGGGATAGGAGATGTACAATTTTTCGAAACCGTTGATTCTCCAGCTGCAGGTGGTTTCGGGACGATAGGGAGTGCCTTCTTCGACGGTGGCGTTGCCCTTGTCGGTGATGATGCCGCTGCCTGCGGGCAGAGTGGTCAATTCTTCGCAATAACCGCTCGGGGTGCTGGCGGTGAAGTCAAATACGAAGCCGCGGCCAGTTACGTCATTGCCGTTGGAGACAAAACGTACGAGTACACTGTCTGCCACGATATTGAAGGCGGTGCTGGGGCAGGAGTTGCCAGAGTAGCGGCCAGCCACATCGTTCAAATTGCCATTCTTGTAGAAAATCACTTCGTCGGCGTTGTTCTCGGTCTCGAGACGGAGGAACTTGATGGTGTAGCGGGTTGCACCAGGAGCTGCAATCATCCAAGTACGGTCAGTATTCGGACGATACATAAGGTTGCCGGCGCCATCGCTGATAGAACCTCGGGTGGCATAAACGGCCACATGTCCAGTGGTGTCTTTCGGTGCTTGGTCGGCGGGATAAAGTCCGATCATCATGGCCTCATTTTGAGTATAGGTGCCAACGTGGTTGGAGCCTGACAGGGTGAAGTAGCCATTGCTGGCGCCACCCCAACCCCAGTTGATATGAACCAGCGGGAGAGTGTTCAGAACGTGGTAGTCAATTGTGTCATGGATATAGGTGTTCAGACTGTCGGTATGTGAAATGTTCCAAGTGGTATCATAGTCGTAAGTGTAGGTGGTGTCGTATGCATATTCCCAGGTACTATCAATGTCGTTCCATGTTGAATCGATGATATTGATATGGCTGACAGCAGCAGAGTCCACATGGTCAACGGTATAGATGGTGTCCCCATATATGACAGTAGTGTTGACCATTTTGCGCATCTGGTAGCCGTCGAGCATGAAGGCATGGCCACCGCCGCTGTTGGAGGCGGAGTAGTAGATGGGGCGCATCTGGTCTAATTCGTTGGTGACGGAGTCGCACCATTTCACGTTGCTGTAGTCGGTTCTGCTGTAAAGCTGGGCAGTACGGTTGTATCCCCAGTTATTCTTCATGACCGTAATGGCGTAGGCCGATTGTGCACCAGAGCCGTCTGGACCGTAGTCCATCTGTACGGAGATGCCGGCGTGCCACATCAGCTTGGCCACCTCGCCAGTGTAGGCGTTGATGGAGTTGGGCATGTAGTTGTAGTCATGTTTTACATTAAAACTCTGCACCTGCCAAGGATAGGTGATGGTGTCGATGATTTCGTTGTTGTCGTTGACGACGTAATGAATCGGGTGGTATCCCACACCGCCAGTGCCGTATTCGGGATAGCGGTAGTAGTGCATGATGACGGACATGTCGGTAGCCACACAGCCTGCGGGCACATGACCGTCGCAGTCAAGGTTGGCCTGGCTCTGTACGGCATCAGCTTGTACGGGGCAGTAGTTGTTGTAGTAGGTTACCTGGTTCCAAGTGGAGGTGAGCAGAGGCTTTACTTCTCTTTCAATGTAGATGGTGTCGCTACGGGTGGGAGTGTAGTTGCGGAGGAATTCCCACTCCTTGACAGATTCTACATTGTTTGCGGCTTTGGATTCAGCAATATCAGTCTTGTAGCTTTCCAGCATATAAGAGCATGCTTCGGCGACAAACTCGCTCTCAAGAGAGTAAGCAAGCACCGGAGTTGCTGCATCGGTAGCCGATACAATGATGAAACCGCCGTTTCTGATGCCGAAAACATAGTACAACGGCTCGTCATTCTCACCACGGGCGGTTTGTTTCAGAATCAGGTCGGATTCCGAAATCGGAGTGGTCGGACTGACGGCTGTGATAAAGTTCTTGGAAACCGTTTTGGCCTCCTGTACTGTAATGACATTGTCTGCGAAGGCAAACACGAACAAACAGCAGAAAAGAACAGATAGTAAAGTCTTCTTCATTGGTTTGGTTTTTTAATTTTATTCTAATTTATTCTATTTCTAAATTAAGCGTGCAAAAATACAAAATATTTCTGACACGATAAGGTTTCTTCCGTGTTTTTTTTGATTTTTTATAAAAAAATGTTCTGAAAAAAATCAGAGAGGGGGAGCCCTAAGGGGAACGAACTTTCGTTCAATGTTTTAGAAAGGCTTGAAAGTCTCCACCAGCTGCAGTTTGAACATGTTGTTGCGGTGCATCCGGTCGATTTTCTCCTTGATGTCGGCGGGTGGTGTTTCCAAACCGCGGATGTACTTGTCGAGTGTGGCGTAGGTGAAACCGAACTTTTCCTCGTCGGTTTTGGAGTGAGGCAGGTCGTCGGTGGGCACCTTGTGTACCCACTGGTAGGGAATGCCCATCTCATCACCAATCTGAAGTAATTCTGTAACAGTGAGTTCTGCCAACGGTTCCACATCAGAAGCACCGTCGCCGAATTTGGTGAGGTAACCGATGTAGTTCTCGCTGAGGTTGCAGGTGCCCATCACCCGTCCGTTGTTCGACTGGCTGATGGCGTACAGGGTCACCATGCGGAGGCGAGGCGGCATGTTCTGCTCAGCCTGCACCGACATCTCGAAGCCCCACGGCCGGCCATCTCCTTCTTTAAATCTTTCAAACATCTTTCTCAATGCAGTGGTCATCCCGCCGATGTTGCCCTCGAGAAAACGGATGCCCAAATACTCGGCCACTTTGTCAGCTCCGTGCAGGTCCTGCCCCGCGTCGGGCATTCCCACCCCGATCACACGCTCCTTTCCCAGTGCTTCCACGCAAAGCGCGGCCATGATGGTGGAATCTTTCCCGCCAGACAAACCTACGATGGCGTTGCACCCTTTGCCATTTCTTTCAAACCAGTCGACAATCCATGCCACTAAGCGTTCTCTTGTCTCTTTTGCATCAAACTGATACATATTTTATAATTTATTATTGTACAATGAATTTTTTTACCGTCTTCCCTTCAACACTTTCAATATTTAATAAATAAATACCTTTTGCCAATGTGCTGACATTGAAGATGTGATGTTGCATTCCATTTTCTGCCTTAACCTGTTCTGCGGCAACGGTGCGCCCCGAAAGGTCGGTGATGCGGAAGTTCAGCAGACCTGCCTCTTCCTGCATCCAGTCCAGATTCAACGTGCTGGTGACAGGGTTGGGATAGAGACTCAACTGATGTAGGTCAGCATAGTTGTGAATGTCGGTTTGAGTTTCATAAGTGAGGGTAAATCCGTTGTTTTCCAGATAGTTGTCGGAGACAAATGAGATCTGTACCTTGTGGGCTTCCGCTATAAAAACATCGTCATCGGGCCAATCAATCAGACTGATGCGTTTGAGCAGTTTGTACTTGGTGGGGATGGTGATGTCATATATTTCTATATAGTCACCTTCTGCGAGGTCGATTTGGGGATAGGAGAAATATACGCGGTCGGTGCCGATAATTTTCCAGTTGCAGTAGCTGTCGGGACGGTAAGGCACGGTGTCAGTGAGATTCAGGTCGCCTTTGTCGGTGATGACGCCTGTGCCGGTGGGGAGTTGAACGTTCTCTTGGCAGTATGCAGCGGGAGTTCTGGCGGTGTAGCTGATGACAAAGCCGTAGTCTACCACATCATTCTCGTCGCTCACGAAACGTACCAGCACACTGTCAGCGTTAATGTTAAACGATGAGGGGAGGGCATGTCCAGAATAGCGGCCTACCTCTTGGTTAATGTCCCCGTTTTTGTAGAAGATGATTTCGTCGGCATTCTCTTCGGTCTCCATGCGCTGGAAAGTGAGGGTGTAGCGGTTCGCCTCCGGTGCGCACAGCATCCATGAACGGTCGGTGTTCGGACTATAGCGGCGGCATCCTGACCCGTCGCTGATCGTTCCTCTCGTCCCCGTCACCCGGATGCAGCCTTCGGTGGGCTCCTCGGGGTTGCCGGCCGGATAGAGGTCAATAGCGGCGCTCTCGTTTACAGACCAGCCTTCCACATGGGAATCTGTGAAGGTGAAATAACCGTTCAGGTAACCGCCCCATCCCCAGTTTACGTGGATCATGGTATGTGAGAAAAGAGTGTCAGTGGTTATGGTACTGTCGGAATGGGTCTCTACGAAAATACTATCTAATGTAATGATAGTCACACTGTCAAGCGTTTCAGGATCGATGTCGTACGAAATAAGCGTGTCCACATGGTCAAAAACGAGCAGCGTGTCGGTGTAGTGGATGGTCTCCACCACTCGGTTGAAGTCCTGATAACCATCCAAAAGGAAGGCGTGCCCCACGGTGGGGTCGGAGGTCTCTCTGGCGGAATAGAAAATGATGCGGTGCTCATCAAGCTCATGGTGAAGAAGTTGTGACCATGCGGCTGCATTGTAGTTGCTGCGGTATGCGAAATGGGCGTTGGGGTTGTAACCCCAGTGTTCTTTCAGTGAGTTGACTGCTTGGGCTGAGTAACCGCTGCTGCTGGTAGGGCCGTAGCCGATCTCAATGGAAATACCGGCGTGCCACATCAACTCTGCCACCTCGCCAGTGTGTCTGTCAATGGAGTTGGGCATCATCTCGTAGTTGTGCTCGGTATTAAGATCTTGATCCTGAATGGGATATACGATAGAGTCGGTGATGTTATTGTCCGCGTCTTTGAAGTAGTAAACGGGCTGGTAGTGGATGTGGCCGTTGCCATATACGGGGTAGCGGTGGTAGTGCAGGAATCCAGCCATGGCAGTGGCCACACAGCCGGTGGGGGTGTGGTACCGATTGTTGTTGCTGCCGTGTGGGAAGGGGTTCTCTACGGGACAGTAGTTGTTGTAGTAAGGAGACTGATTCCATTGGGAGGTGGTGAGCGGTGCGACCGATCCTGTAAGGTAGGTCTCACGGGTGGGTTGTGCATTGAGCAGGAGGTCCCATTCGCGTTCAGCGGTGGGACTGTTATAGTTGAGGGTAGCAGATGTTTGTGCTTTATACTTGTCCATCAGATAGTTGGGTACAGATGCATCGAAATCATTTTCCATGGAATAGGCGAGAATAGGGGTGATGGCATTGTGTGCCGACACTACTACAAAACCACCTCCGTTGATGCTGAAAACATAGTAAAGCGGGGCGGCATCCTCGTCGGAGACCATTTGCTGCAGGGTGAGGTCTGCAGTGGTGATGGCGCGTGTATTGTTGCTGGCTGTGAGGAAGTGCGCCGCAGCAGTTTTGGCATCTTTTATTGTGATAGGATTGCCGGCGTGCAACTGGACTGCAATCAGCAGTGAAAGCGTGAAAAGAAGGGCTTTTTTCATTTTTTTATGGATTTTAATTTTCAATTCTCAATCGATTTCGTCAATTACCACGTCATAATTGCCTTTGTAGATGATGCCGTTGTGACCGTCGATGGCGATGGGGTCGAACACGTTGAACGGAGTTCCGTTGATGGTAAGGGTCTTCTCTTTTTCGTGAACGATGAGGGCGTCGCAGTTCACGGCACAGATCTTGCCAAGGGTGGCTGCGGTGACGGCGGCGTGCGATGTGGCACCACCACGGGCGGTGAGCAAGCCGTCGCACTCGATAATCAGCTCGATGTCGTCGGGCACGGTGTCGGGACGCACCAGCACGATATGGCGGTCGGGCTCATCGCTGTTGCGCACCTTCTGGATGTCTTCCATGTCGAACACGATGATGCCGTTGAGCACTCCGTTGCCGATGCCAATACCATTGCCCACCTTTTCCATCTCTTCTGGTTTAGCGGCAAAGGTCTCAACAGCATCCTGTCGCGTGACATTCTGGTTGCGCGTCTGCAGCATGTAGAGGTCTTCGGCCTTGGAGGTTTCGAAGGTGAACTCTATCTCCTGATGGCTGAAGCCGTCCTTCTCCAACATGTTTTTAGCCAATTCTCTCAATTTATTATAGATTTCAGGATATTGGCTTTGCAAGGAGAATGGAGCGTTCTGGTATTCTGATTTTCTTTGGAACTCACTGATGGGTAACGTGTTGATAAGACCGCCCACAATATCCTCTCCCTGACTGAGGAAGGAGAAGTCGCCGGTGAGGTGGATGCTGCCCTGGTTGCGCTTCACGTCGCGGGTGAACACCACGCCGGAGCCTGACTCGCGGTGGATGTTGCCGAGCACCATCTTCTGCACGATGGCAGCGGTACCCCACTCTTCGGCGATGTGCATGTGGTTACGATACACCTTGGCTCTTTCCGAATACCAGGAGTCGAAAACGCACAAGATGGCCTGCTTCAGCTGGCGGAAAGGATGCTCCTCGAAATGCACGTGATTGTCAATCAGGAACTGCTTGTACGCAAAGGCGATCTCGCGCATGTTGTCGGGTGTGAACTCGATTTTCTGCGTCACACCATATTTCTTTTTATAGTTGAGAATGATCTGGTCGAAGTCGTTACGGTCGAGGCCGTGCGCCATGCCCCAAGTTTGAAGCAGACGGCGGTAGCAGTCCCAAGAGGTCCATGCATAGTTGTCCTGTTTGCTCAACTGCTCGGTGATGGTGTCGTTGAGGCCGACATTGAGGAAGGTGTTCATGGCACCCGGCATGGAAATGGCGGAACCGGAACGCACACTCAGCAGCAGCGGACGCTTGGGATCACCGAATTTCAGGCCAGTAAACTTCTCAACCCCAGTAAGATGGCGGTGCAGAATCCGGTCAAATTCAGCATTGATGGAGGCCACTTTCTGGATGGCATGGATGCGGCGGAACACCTCGGTGGTGACCACAAATCCGGGGGGTACGGGGTAGTTGTTGAGGAATAATTTCTTGAGGTAATAGGCCTTCGCACCGAGGAACACGCGGTTGTCCACGGCAGGCGTTTCCTTGTTGAGCGGACTGAAGGCCAGCTTCTGGTCGTAGGTCATCAGGTTGCTCGCCTCTTCGGAGGTTAGTAGGTTGGCCTGGTTGCGAAGGTTGTTGAGAATCTCGCCGATGAAGTTGTCCAGCTGCTGGATGAGGAACGAGGAGGAGAGCAGCTCGCGGAAGAAAATCTCCGACTTCTGGGCCACCAACTTCTTCATCTGCGTCTTGTCATCGGGAGCGTCTTCCGTGAGCTGCGGGATGATGGTCTTCAGTAGCGGCTCGTACGGACGGATGAAATAGTTGCTGATGATTTCGTGCAGACTGTTTTCCATAAACTGGAAAATGTTGATATACTGTTCGATAGTAAAACAGCCGGAGTTGAGACTATACTGCAACATCTGAAGGTTGGAGTCAAAGCCTTGGTCGTAAACGCCGTCCAGCATCATGCCTTCGTGCATCAGCTGTATGGTGCTGCAGATCTCTTTGAAAGCATTGAAGGTGAGAACGTCGGTGTTAAGGTTCTCGAGAATGTCGTGGATGAGTACGGTGACGATGCGTTCCAGTCTGAAAATCAGTCCTAAAGCGTCGAACTTCACCTCGCGGTAGTAGCCGTACATGGAGGGGATGCCGAAGGCGATGTGGCGTTTGTACACCACATTCTCCCAGCCCTTGCTCTCTTTGGGATCGAAGATGATGTTGTTGAGTTTCTTCATCAGGTAGAAGATGTGCTTGACGGTGGCGACGGGGTCGTTGCCGTTCAGCAGTTCTTCCAGGCGGTTGGTGTCTTCGGTCTCGAGGAAACTGTCGCGCCGCATGATGTTGATGATGTCGGTGGAGTCGAAGATGTACTTCTCTTTCAGCAGCTGGTAGAGTTCGATGATGAGACATACGCGCTGGATGTCGATGGGGTCGGAGTGGTCCACCTTGCGGGCAATCTGCTCCACATCATCTTTCTTCATTTCAATGAGTTCGGCAAGTGAAAGACTTGCGAAGTCGCAGAATTTGTGCAAACAGTCGTGAACGCCGTTCACCCACTGTCCCTCTTCTTCCACTAAGTCGTAAACATTGGGCGGAAGGATCTCTTTGAGGCGTTCTTTTTTCTTATCAAACCAAAAATCAATCACATCGAGGGTGATCTGGATATGGGAGTTGTTGCCTTCGGTATGGATTTGTTTGCGGAGGAAATGGATGAGTTTGTCGTTGCGGTGCGAAAGTTCGTCAATCTTGGTGGAGACGTCGCGCAGTTCGCCTTCCGCTCCGATTTCGTTGAAATAGACGGGGAAGATACGCGCCAACTGCTTGGTCTGTTTGTAAACAGGCGAAATCTGTGAGTTGAGCAGTTTGGTGATATCTTTCTGGAAGAAGTCGGTGTCGAAAACGAAGATGCCGCCCACGCGCAAGTTGATGATGAGCGCGGAGAGCAGTTTGTGCATCGTTTCGGGCGCATATTCAATCAGTTCCAGCCACACACGCACATTCTTGATGTGGCACGGGTTGACCTTCAGTTCCCAGTCGTTGGTGACATATTTCACCCCCGGCGTCACGAAGCCGAAGTCAATGATTTTCTTTTCTAAATGCTTGATGAGCAGGCGGTTGTCGGTGTGGATAATCTCTTTGCCCAATTCGAGGATGGAGTCGAGGATGAGGTTGAGGTGACTGTCGCGGAAATCCACAAACTGCTCGAAGAGGTCGTCCATGGAGGCGATGCACTGTGCCTCGTCCAGCTCGTGGCTCACCATCTTGATGACTTTGTTCAGCTCCACCAGCAGCTGCGGATGGTTGTCGATGGTGCCGGGAAGGTGGAGGAGGTAGAAGATGTAGCAGAACTGTTCGGAGGTGTGCTGGAAAATGGAGATTTTGCTCTCAAATGCCTTGATGATGTCGTTGAAGGTAAAGGCATTGTCGCACAGTTCCTGCCAGCTTTTGGCATTCTCGGCGAGCTGGGTATATTCGTCAAACAGAGCGTCGCCCAGTTCGGCAAGGCTCTGCGAGTAGTCTTGCGACATCTTTTGTTTGTGCTCATCGTACCATTTGACAATCTGAGTGGTCTCTCTCCAGTATTGTATATGTTTGAGCACCAGTCGTTTCATCATTTTGAAAGTAGCCTCTGCGGTAGTGGGGTTGTTGGCCGCGAGGGTGAGTTTCAGTTTGAACTGGCCGATATGACAGAAATAGTCGAAGGCGTTGTCGTCCATATATTGGTCCAGCAGGGCGATGCAGCGTCCCACACCGTTGTCGCACTGGTTGAGTACGGCATCGTTGCTTTCGATGAAGCGGAGGAAGTAGGTGACGAGGTCCTTAGCCCAGGCGTGTTTCAGTTTCTCCGACAGCAGTTTTTCGTAGATGGCGAGTGCCACGTTGACCACCCGTTTTTGGTCTTCGAGAGGCAGTTCTTTATAGAGCCAGAAGTCGTTGATGGTGACGTTGGGGAGTGCCTTGACCACCTCGGCGCGGTTCGACATGGGATGGTCGTATTCGGCGAAGAACTCCATCACGCGCTTGTGGAGCCCCCACTGTTTTTCAGAGAGCGACATGAACCACTGGTGTTCTGCCGGGATTTCGTATTCGACATTGGTGTTGCGCAGATTGACCTCTAACGCCTTGGATTTGATTTCGTTAATCATAGTTTTGAAGATATTTGATCAAGTCGATGATTCGGGATGAATAGCCGCATTCGTTGTCGTACCATCCGAGGATTTGCACGAAATTGCCGCCGATGACCTTGGTGGCGAGGGCATCGAAGATGGCGGAATGAGTGTTGTCGGTGATGTCGCTGCTGACGAGCGGGTCGTTGGAGAATTCGAGGATGCCGTTGAGCGGTCCTGTGGCGTGGCGGCGGAAGGCCTCACGGATGTCGTGGGCTGTGGTGGGCTGCCGCAGCTCGGCGGTCAGTTCCACAAACGAGCAGTCGGCGACGGGCACGCGGGTAGCGAAGCCATCGAAGATGTTTTTCATCTCGGGCAATACGAGGTGCACGGCGCGTACGGCCGACGAGGTGGTGGGGATGATATTGGCGATGGCGGAGCGGGCACGCCGGTAGTCGGCATGGTAGCCGTCCTGCAGGTTCTGGTTGTTGGTGGTGGGATGCACCGTGTTCATAAAGCCTCGGGTAATGCCGAATTCGTCGTTCATTACCTTGAGCATCACGGCGATACAGTTGGTGGTGCAGGAGGCGTTGGAGATGATGTCGTCGGAGGCAGTCAGGGTATGGTCGTTCACGCCCATCACGATGGTGCGTTCGATCGAGGCGTCATCGGGAGGGCAACTGAGGATGACGCGCCGCACGCCGTCACGGAGATGTCCCTGGAGTGCCGGGCGGGTTTTGAAGCGGCCGCACGAGTCAATCACGTGCGTCACACCCGTTTGGCTCCACGGAATCTCTTCCGGCGAGGGGTAGTTGGTGACGAGGATGGTTCTGCCGTTCACAAAGAGGTGTGAGTCATCGCAGGAGATGTCGGCATGAAACCTGCCGTGTATGCTGTCGTAGCGTAGCAGATGCGCCATCAGGTGCGTGTCCATTTTGTCGTTGATATGGGTGACCACCATGTCGCTCCGGCCTTCCATCAGTCGAAAAACCATCTTGCCGATTCTGCCAAAGCCATTGATTCCGATTTTTACTGGCATTTTTTTGCTCCTTTTTTTATTTTATTTATTAATATAAAATATTGATAATAAATAATTTATATATAAAATCATGGACTATAAAAGTCCCTGCAAATTTACAACATTATTCAGGATTATGATTCCTAACTCCATTTTTTTGTCTATCTTTGCAGCGCTAAATTTTGAGTTCCGCTCATCAATCGAAATATACATGAACACTCGCATTTCACAGGCCATCGCCACCAGTATTGAGGTGAAGCAGGCTCTCCTTGCTGAACCTGCATTGTTGCAGCGTATTGAGAACGCCGCCACTCTCATGTGTACGGCGCTTCGTGCAGGTGGCAAAGTGCATTTTTGTGGCAATGGAGGCAGTGCCGCCGATGCGCAGCACCTCGCCGCCGAACTCTCAGGTCGTTTCTATTATGACCGCCCGCCGCTCAATGCGGAGGCGCTGCATTGCAATAGTTCCTATCTCACTGCGGTCGCCAACGACTACGGTTACGATGAGGTCTATGCCCGTTTGTTGCGGGGCACTGCCCATTCGGGCGATGTGTTGGTTGCCCTCTCCACTTCAGGCAACTCGACCAATATTCTTACCGCCTGCCGTGCCGCCCGCGAGATGGATATGCATATCGTAGGGCTCACCGGCGCCACAGGTGGAAAAATGGCTGAGTATTGCGATGTGCTGCTGAATGTTCCCTCCACGGATACCCCACGCATTCAAGAGTGTCATATCATGCTGGGACATATCCTTTGCGAAATGGTGGAGATGGAATTGTTCCCTCAACCATAGTAAGCAAGGAGATCCTTTTTTCTTTAAAGAATAATGAAGATAAACAACTGCACGAAACAGATGATTTCGGCGAAAAATACCCATGCGTTATGGCTGCGGTTGGTGGAGTATTTCCAGTTGTAAACCGCCTTCACCCGTGTGCCGATGAGGATGGAACAGAAGTAGATTAACAGACTGGCAATCACCGTAATTTTTGCTGTAATCCACAGATATACAGTGCTAAGCACGATGGCGCCTAAGGCGTTGATATAATGCACGAGGCGCTTCCATCCGTACTTGAATAGGTTTTGGGGTTTGAATTTGGCGACGAGCCGTTTGGAATAGCCGATCAGCGAGCGTACCGGTCTGAAAGGTTGGCGTTCCGTTTCCGCCGGCGTTTCATCACCCTTGCTGATACATTTCACGCTTTCAGGATCTTTGGGTCCTGATTTATAACATCCACAAAGACCGATGGTTACCATGGCCACCCAGTTGGCGATGGGAAACCACTTGAGCCCGTGAGGTGCAATGATGAACCAGTAGATGCAAAGTGGGGTGGAGGTGACAAAAAACCATACCGCAAATATCCAGTCCCACTTTTTGCTGAGCAGATAGTAGGTCTCAGAAATGGTGGTGGGAATGCCAAATTTGCACAACACGAAGATGATGTAACTCACCCACAATATGATGCTAATAATAGGCAATAGGAGCATGGACGCTGTTGTTTTTTTGCGGCTGCAAAATTAATATTTTTTTTAATTTATTTTTATTCTAAAGAAAAAACTTTTTAACAATCAGCGTGTTGAAGGATTTTCACTTGGTCACCCGCTAACATCATTTCGGAGAGGGTATTACCTTTGATGGCGGGTGCAGGCGTGCCAGCTCCCCAACGCACGGGGGCGGTCAGGATGCGTGCCTCGTCCCACAACCCCGCGCCGATGAACCGGTCGAGGGTCTTGCGGCCGCCTTCCACGATCACCGACAGGATGCGCTCGTCGTATAGCAGCTCCATGACGGTGGACAGGTCATTGGGCAGTAGCGTGAAGCCTTCGATGGGAGAGAGCCTCTCGGGCTGCCGCGCCATGATGTAGCGTTTCGGACTGTTGCCCGGATAGTGCCGAGTGGTGAGCTGCGGCCGGTCGTTGCGGTAGGTGTTGTACCCGATGAGGATGGCCTGCTCCTCGCTGCGCCATTTGTGTACCAGCACGCCCGTCTCCGGTCGGGTAATCCAGTATTTCCCGTCTGGATTCAGGTTGCGGTCAATATCCATATAGCCGTCTTCGGTTTGCGCCCATTTCAGGATGATGTAGGGGCGATGCTGCCGGTGGTAGGTGAAAAAACGGCGGTTCAGGTAGTCGCATTCTTCCTCTAGAATACCCGTAACTACCTCAATACCAGTGTTGCGCAGTTTCTCAATTCCTTTCCCGTTTACTTTGTCGTGCGGGTCGGTGGAGCCCACTACCACGCGAGGGATTCCCATCTCGATGATCTTGTCGGCACAGGGCGGCGTTTTGCCGTAGTGCGAACAGGGCTCCAGACTCACGTAGATGGTGGAGGATTTCAACAGCTCAACATCCGTTACCGAGCGGATGGCGTTCACCTCCGCATGAGCCTCGCCATACCGATGATGATAGCCTTCGCCGATGATTTTTCCTTCATGAACAATCACTGCGCCCACCATGGGGTTGGGAGCGGTATGTCCCATTCCGAGCTTTGCCAGCTTGATGCATCGGTGCATCATGGAGATGTCGAAATTGTTGACCGTGAGTGGCATAGCGACGACTACATGGTTTTGCCGTTCTCCAGCACCCATTTGATGTAGAGCAGGGCGGCCACGCTCCACGCCTGCGAGATGCAGCCGTTGGGATGGTGGGGCGGCGCGCCGTCGAATACCTCACCGATGGTGGAAATGCCGTAGTCCTTGATGTCGCTTTCGAAATCGTAGAGGATTTTCTCCAGCGTGGGGAAGGCTTTCTTCTGGTGTACGGCCACCATGCCGTTGGTGAAGGGCATGAGCAGCCACGGCCAGCAAGTGCCCTGATGGTAGGCGGCATCGCGGGTGGCCTGGTCACCACCATAGTAACCCTTGTAGTCGGGGTCGTTGGGCGACAAGGTGCGGATTCCCTTGTTGGTGAGCAGCTCCTCGGTGCACTTTTTCAGAATGAGCTGACGAATCTTTTCGCTGATGGCGGTATAGGGTAGGGAAGTGGCAATCAGCATGTTGGGGCGCACCTGGAAGTTTTTGTAGTCGCCATCCACATAATCGGCTAACCAGCCTTTCTCCTTCGACCAAAAGGTGGTCTTGAAATGGTCGGGAAATTCTTTGATGATCTCTTTCCATTCCTGCACAAAGTCGGTGTCTTTCCCCAAACGAGCCATCTCGCTGGAAAAGCATAACGCATTATACCATAATGCGTTAATCTCCACCTGACAGCCAGTGCGGGGCGTTACGGGCTTGCCCTCCACAATGGCATCCATCCACGTGAGCGCCTTGCCCTCGCAGCCAGCGTAAATCAAACCGTTGTCCAGCATCTTGATATTGAAGAGCGAGCCATGACGGTAGGCGTCGAGGATGGCGCGGATGTGCTTGCCGTATTCGTTCCATATTTTCTTCTCGCTGTGCGTGTAGGCGGTATATTGCTGTAGGGCACGGATGAACCAGAGGGGGGCGTCCACCGAGTTGTAGGCGGTCTGCTCGCCGTCGCCGATGTTCGGGAAGAGACCGTCGTGCAATTCCTCCAACATGGAGTCCATGATCTCTTTGCAGAGTTCCGGTTTGTCGAGGGCCAGCGTGAGACCCGGCAGCGAGATGAAGGTGTCGCGTCCCCAGCGGCCGAACCATGGATAACCGGCTATGATCTGCGTCTTGCCGTTCCGTTTCACGATGAACTGTTCAGCGGCATTTTTCAGGCAGTTGAAATAGGAACTGCGGTTGGTATGATGCTGAATTTCATCTTGATAGAGCTTGTCGAGTGTGGCCGGATCGATGGGCTCGGTACCCATAGTGATGTAGAGCACCTGGTTTTTGAGTTTGACATTGATTTTGCCGGGATTCAATAAATCTTCCACCCCTTCGTAGCCGCGTTCAATCTCTTTTTCATATTCAAAATTCTCATACCAAACAGGAGCGTGTTCGTAGAAAATCTCTTCAGAACATTGAATATAAACGGGTGTGTAATTGTCGTATAAACAATACTTTACACCATTTTTGCAACACTCGTAACTCGTGTTAGCGGCATCGTTTTTGTGGGTGAGGTGATGAATCTGACGGAAGGCGAGCAGCGGCTGGAACTGGAAGGCTACCGATTCCACATCATCTAATATAGTATATTTAATGATGAGCCGCTCGTCGTTGTTGAGAAGGAGAATCTCGCTTTTGAAGTTGAACTTGCCCACTCTAAAATAGTAGGTGGGAACAGGGTCGGCCACAAAACGCTGCATGTACTTGTTCCCTTTGGGGTCGATGACACCACCTTTATACTGGTGGATGCCTAACCGGAACTCCATGTCGTTCATGATGACACTCTCGTTCAGGTTGGAGACCAGCACGTGCCGCTCATGGTCGATTTTGTCCTGCGGCACGATGAACAGTCCGTGGTATTTGCGGGTGTTGAGTCGCAGCAGCGAGGTGTTGGCGAATGCTCCCGTGCGGCTGCAGCGCAGCAGTTCGCGTTCCTTGGCGAAAGTGATGTTTACAAGCTTCTCTTTGTCAAACTCTATATAGTTCATTTTTAATATTTTATATTAAAATAGAAGGCCGCTATTTCAGTCCCAATTCTTTGAGTTGTGCGTCTGAAATGGGGGTGGGTGCGCCGAGCATCATATCGCGAGCCGCATTGTTTTTCGGGAAGGCGATGAAGTCGCGGATGGTGTCCGCGTCGCACAATACCGAGCACATGCGGTCGAAGCCGAAGGCGAGTCCGCCGTGCGGAGGTGCGCCGTACTGGAAGGCGTTCATCAGGAAGCCGAACTGCTTCTGCGCCTCTTCTTCGGTGAAGCCGAGTGCTTTGAACATTCTCTTCTGCAACTCTTTGTCGTGGATACGGATGGAGCCGCCGCCCACCTCGGTGCCGTTGATGACCAAGTCGTAGGCGTTGGCGTTCACGTGTCCCGGGTCGCTCTCCAACATCGCCTCGTGCTCCGGTTTCGGCGCGGTAAACGGGTGATGCATAGCGTAGTAGCGCTGTGTTTCCTCGTCCCATTCGAGCAGCGGGAAGTCCACCACCCACAGGAGTTTGTACTCACCAGCTTTGCGCAAGCCGAGACGGCTGCCCATCTCCAGACGGAGCTGGCACAGCTGGGTCTGGGTTTTCATGCGCGGACCGGCCATGATGAGGATGAGGTCGCCGGCTTCGGCGCCGCACTCCTTGGCCACCGCTTGCAGGTCGTTTTGGTCGTAGAACTTGTCAACGGAGGATTTGAAGTGACCGTCCTCCTGGCATTGGATGTACACGAGGCCGGTGGCGCCCACCTGCGGGCGTTTCACAAAGTTGGTAAGCTCATCGAGCTGTTTGCGGGAGTAGTGAGCGCAGCCCTTGGCCACAATACCTACCACCAACTCAGCTTCGTTGAACACCTTGAAGTCTTTGTGCTGCAGCACGTTGTTTAGTTCCACGAAACGCATGCCGAAACGGGCATCCGGCTTGTCGCTACCATAATATTTCATGGCATCGTGCCAGGTGATGCGCTCGATGGGTTCGATATCAATGCCTTTGATCTCTTTGAAGATGTATTTGATGAGTCCTTCGAAAGTCTGGAGGATGTCTTCTTGGGTGATGAACGACATTTCGCAGTCGATCTGGGTGAACTCGGGCTGGCGGTCGGCGCGCAGGTCCTCGTCGCGGAAGCACTTCACAATTTGGAAGTAGCGGTCGAAGCCGGAGACCATGAGCAGCTGCTTGAAGGTCTGGGGCGACTGCGGGAGGGCGTAGAACTCGCCGTGGCTGAGGCGGGAGGGCACCACAAAGTCGCGGGCGCCTTCGGGGGTGGAATTGACCAGCATGGGGGTCTCGATCTCCACGAAGCCGATGTTGTTCATGTAGTTACGGATGGCAATGCCCAACTTGTGGCGGAAGAGCAGGTTGTTCTTCACGGGGTTGCGGCGCAGGTCGAGGTAGCGGAATTTCATGCGCAGCTCGTCGCCACCGTCCGACTCGTCCTCGATGGTGAAGGGCGGGGTGAGCGACTCGTTTAGCACGGTGATTTTCTCCGCGAGGATTTCGATGTCGCCGGTCGGGATGTTCTTGTTCTTGCTGTATCGCTCGGCGACGGTGCCGGTGACCTGGATGACCCATTCGCGGCCAAACGGCTCGATCTGTTTGCACAGGTCGGGGTTGGTTTCAGCGTTGAAGGCGAGCTGCGTGATGCCGTAGCGGTCGCGCAGGTCGATGAAGGTCATGCCGCCTAACTTGCGGATTTTCTGTATCCAGCCGCAAAGGGTGACTTTTTCGCCGATGTTGTTCGCGGTGAGTTCGCCGCAGGTGTGTGTTCTTAAAGATGTTTTCATTGTACAGTGATGGTTTTAGATGTTGAGACATACTGGCTCTCCCACTCGCCGCCGCGGTCAAGGGACTTCAGCTGCTGGCTGTAGTTCTTCCGCACGAGACGGGCGGTATAACTGCCGGGTTGCACCGGCTCCAGTACTTCAGGACTGACAATCAGCCGGCCGTTTTCGAAATCGAGGTCGATCTCCACGGTCTCGCCATCTTTGGTGAGGGTGCAGCTCACACTCTCGCTCTCTTCAAACGGTTCAGCCTTGACAGTGACTTGGGTGGTCTTGTTTTTGTTGAGCGTGATATTCTCCTGGTTAAATGCTATCGTATTGGTAATGACAGAGTTCTTGAACAGTTGTTTGTTGTTGTTGACGTACTCGAATGGTGTGATTTGCAAATGTTTTGGGCTGTTCCACACATATTCGCCCTGTTCGTTGAGCTCCATCTCTTGTCCGTTCACCGTCACCTTGGAGGGTTCGGTGAGGCGGAGTTGGTTGCCGCTGCGGTGGTCGATGTGGAAGACGGCCTTCGTCGTTAGGTTCCCTTCATTGGCATCATATTTTACTTGGTAAAGTTGAAAAATATGATTCTGATTCACCTTGTCGGAGTTGGTGAGGTCGATGCTTTTGTGGCAGCCTGACAGCAACGAGGCAGCCAATAGTACGATGGCAAATAGACGTGTTTTCATTTTATTATTTGGCTACAGCCGCTGCGAGGGCGATGGAGTAAAGTTTGGTCTTGGTGGAGTCGCCGCGTGAAGAGAGCACGCAGGGCACTTTGGCACCCACCACCATGGCACCGAGTTCAGCGCCGGCCAGTTTGGTGTTGCACTTGTAGAACACGTTGCCGGTCTCGATGTTCGGGAACACGATGCAGTCGGCGTCGCCGGCCACTTCGCTCTTCACTTTCTTGATCTGTACGCACTCCATATCGATGGCGAGGTCAACTCCCAGAGGGCCATCGATGACGGCGTTCTTGATCTGACCGCGTTCGGCCATCTTGCTGATGATGCAGGCATCCACGCAGGCGGGCATGGCGGGCAGCACCTGCTCGGTGGCGGCCAGCACAGCCACCTTCGGTTTCTCAATCTGAAGGGCGCGGGCGGTGTTCACCAAGTAGTTGGTGATGGCAATCTTCTGGTTGAGGTCGGGGGCGGGGATGATGGCCACGTCGCCGCAGATGATGAGCTTGTGGTAACGGGGTGTCTCAATCACGGTGACGTGCGACAGCACTGCTTTCGGTCCGGGCATCAGTCCGCGCTCCTTGTTGAGGATGGCGCGCATGTATTTGTCGGTGGAGAGCAAGCCCTTCATCAGGATGTCGCCCTCGCCGTTGTTGATGATTTCGCAAGCCTTGGCGGCAGCCTTGTTCTCGTCGGCCTCCTGGATGATGGTGAAGTCGTTAACGTCGATATTGTTTTCTTTGCAGACCTGCTTGATGGTGGCCTCGTCGCCGACGAGGGTGGCTTTCACCACGCCCATCTTTACAGCATTGTGCACAGCCTCGATGGTGTGTGCGTCGTTGGCGTAAGCCGCAATCAAACGTTTCTGAGGTTTGGTTTTTACTAATTCGATAATCTGGTCTAATTTTGTGATACTCATAGCTTTGTTAATTGATTTTAGGATTGATATTAATAATTGAATAATTTTCTATCGTAATAATTTTGGCGGTGCAAATTTACATATTATTCTGAAATCTTTGCATCCGCCTACTCGCCTTCCCGGTTTGAGTAGTAGTTGAACATGTCGATCAGCACGCGGGTGCAGACGGGGCAGAAATTGTTGTAGATAATTTCCTTCATGGTGCAGTTCTGCCACGGACGGTAAACGCCTTTGGCCACGTAGCCGGCACCTTCGTACACGCCCAGCATGTCGTTGTACTCCTTGGTGGCCGGGGTGGGAATCGGGATGCTGGGGTCAATCAGGTCTTTCCATTTCTTCTCGAAATCGACGAGGGTGGTCACGTTGGGCTCCATCGGTTCAATGCCGGCGGGGTAGAAGTCGTTGACGCTGGTCTCGGAGGTGTAGTACTCGTCGGCCAGACCGCCGATGCTGTGGCCCATCTCATGCACAATCACGAAGTCGGCATCGGGTGCGCCGTTGCACACGGTGGCGTAGAAGTTATAGATGCCACCGCCGCCGTATTTTTCTGAATTACAAAGAAGTACGATAGCATCAAAGGGAGCGTCATCGGCTACATCGTACATCCGCCACACATTCTCGCACATCAGATAACGGTCGGTGCCGAGGGTGTTGTACGAACTGTTGAGCAGGGTTTTGCGCTCGATTTTATTGTTGGGGTCGGTCACACCCGACTCTTCAGAAAACCCTTTAATAGCATAGATGTTAATGCGTTCTCTGTTCTCTTTGTAGGGCGAGCAGTTGAGGATGTAGGAGGCGAAGTCCTTCACATCGACATCCAGTTTTCCTCTGTCATCTCTTGAGTATCCATCGGGAATGAAGAGGATGTCCAAGCACTGTTCGGGGGCGCCGCCTTTGTGCAGGGTGATCAGCTTGAACTCTGTGCTGAAGGGGATGGTGAAGGTGGTTTTGGGATTGTAATAGGCTTTGTATAAGACCTTTCCTTCTCCTTTTCGATTAAAGCAAGTGAAAGTGTAGAAGATGGTATTCTTGGGGAAGGGCATGTTGATGCACTCTTCAAAATCGCGCGATTGTGTGTTGGCCTCATCGGTGGTGCGGTACTCGTTGAAGAGGCAGTCGTAGCTGCGGGAGAAAATCGGGGTGTTGGTGGTGGAGTCGAAGGCCTCGAAAAGTACGGAGCCGTAGCGGTGGGGCTCAATCAGGTAGGCGCGAGTGCCGCTCCAGATGCCGCCGGCATGGTACTCCTTGAGGGCGAAACTTTCGTTGTGGGCATCGCCGATATGCAGGTAGTTGATTCTCAGAGTCTTGTTTTCAAAATACTGGTCAAAATTTTGCGCCCAGAGGGTGGCGAGGGCGAAGGTCATCATTACCAATAAGAATGTCTTTTTCATCACACAAAAATTTAGCTGCAAAAATACAATAAAATTGCTTATTATTTTTTGTAAATTTAAATAATATTTACGGAAATTTTCTGTACTTTTGCACTCGTTTTATTAGAATGAAATAATCCTTTATTTATTAACTTTAAATCACTGAAAATGAGTAATGTAAAGTATGTTTACACCTTTGGCGGGAAGACTGCTGAAGGCAAGGCCGACATGAAAAACCTGCTGGGTGGCAAGGGTGCCAACCTCGCCGAAATGTGTTTGTTGGGACTTCCTGTTCCTGCCGGCTTGACTATCACTACCGAATGCTGCACCGCATATTATGCGAACAACTGCCAGCTTCCCGCTACCCTCATGGCCGACGTTTGGAAGGCTATGGAGAATGTGGAGAAAATCATGGGCAGAAAATATGACGATCCCGACAACCCGCTGCTGGTTTCCTGCCGCTCCGGCGCCCGTACCTCCATGCCGGGTATGATGGACACCGTCCTCAACATCGGTCTCTCTTCCAAAACTCTCCCCGGCCTCATCAAGAAGACCGGCAACGAGCGTTTCGTGTATGACTCCTATCGTCGTCTCATCATGATGTACGCCGATGTGGTGATGGAGAAAGCCGAGGGCATCGCTCCCGTAGAAGGCAAGGGTATCCGCCGTATCCTCGATGATATGCTGGATGAATACAAGGAGAAAAAAGGCTACAAGAGCGACACCGACATCAAGGCTGACGAACTTCTGGAATTAGCCACCGCTTTCAAGAAAACCATCAAGGAGAAACTCGGCACCGAGTTCCCGGATGACGCTAAGCTGCAGCTCGAAGGTGGTATCAAGGCCGTGTTCAAGAGCTGGAACGGTCAGAAGGCCATCTCCTACCGTCAGATTGAAGGTATTCCGGAAGACTGGGGTACCGCTGTGAACGTGCAGGCCATGGTGTTCGGCAACATGGGCGACAACTCCGCCACCGGCGTTGCCTTCACCCGTAACCCCGCCACCGGCGACAACCTCTTCTATGGCGAATGGCTCATCAACGCACAGGGCGAAGACGTGGTGGCCGGTATCCGTACCCCCAACCCGCTCAACGATGACACCAAGAACGAGCAGAACAAGCACATGCACTCCATGCAGGAGCTGATGCCCGCCACCTACAAAGAACTCTGCGACATTCGCGAGATCTTGGAGAAGAACTATCACGACATGCTCGACATCGAGTTCACCATCCAGGAAGGCCAGCTGTATATGCTGCAGTGCCGCGTCGGCAAACGTACCGGTATCGCCGCCCTCAACATGGCACTCGATATGCTCCACGAAGGTCTTATCAAAGACGATGAGGTGGTGATGCGCCTCAGCCCCGCCCAGATGGACGAGCTGTTGCACCCCATCCTCGAAGCCGCTGACGAGAAGAAACACACCGTCATCGCCAAAGGTCTTCCCGCAGGTCCTGGCGGCGCCGTTGGTGTTATCGCTCTCGACAGCGAAGTCTCCAAGGCTTATACCGCAAAGAAAGTTAAAAACATCCTCGTTCGCGAGGAGACCAACCCCGAAGATGTGGAAGGTATGCGCGCTGCCGACGGTATCTTGACCGCCCGCGGTGGTATGACCTCTCACGCTGCCCTCGTGGCCCGCGGATGGGGCAAGTGCTGCATCGTGGGTTGCGACGCCCTCAAGATTGACATGGACAAACGTACCGTCACCATCGATGGTAAGGTTTACAAAGAAGGCGACACCCTCGCCCTCAACGGCGCCAAGGGTTATGTCTATGGCGAAGCCGTCAAGATGATCGACTCCACCGAGAACCCGCGCTTCCAGGAGTTCATGGCCCTCGTGGACAAATACCGCAAGATGGGTGTCCGCACCAACGCTGACACTCCGGAAGATGCCCAGAACGCTGTCAACTTCGGCGCTGAAGGTATCGGTCTGTTCCGTATCGAGCACATGTTCTATGGCAAGAACAGCGAGAAACCGTTGGAGAAACTCCGCAAGATGATCCTCGCCAACAACGAGGCTGAGCGCGTGGCTGCTCTCAACGAGCTGGAGCCTTACATCAAGGAGGCCGCCAAGGGAACCTTGAAGGTGATGGACGGCAAGCCGCTTACCTTCCGCCTTATGGACCCGCCGCTCCACGAATTCGTGCCGCAGACCGAAGACAAACAGCGTGAAGCCGCTGGTCAGTATGGTCTTACCTTCGAGGAGATCAAGAAGAGAATCGATGCTCTGCACGAGATGAACCCGATGATGGGTCTCCGTGGCGTGCGTCTCGGCATCGTCTATCCCGAAATCTCCGAAACCCAGTTCCGCGCCCTCTTCGAGGCCACCGCAGAATTGATGAAGGAAGGTCACGACCCGCACCTCGAAATCATGGTGCCCCTCACCATCGACGTGAAGGAACTCCGTCACCAGAAGGTGATTGCCGACCGCGTACAGGCCGAAGTCGAGGCCAAGTTCGGTGTCAAGATCAACTACCTCTATGGTACGATGATCGAGATCCCGCGCGCTACCCTCATGGCCGATGAAATCGCCGAGGTGGCTCAGTTCTTCTCCTTCGGTACCAACGACCTTACCCAGATGACGCTCGGTTTCTCACGCGATGACGTGAACGAGATCATCCACACTTATGTTGACCAGAAGATCATCCCCGCCGACCCGTTCAAGACTTTGGACCAGGCTGGTGTGGGTCAGCTGGTGCAGGCTGGTGTGCAGCGTGGCCGCTTCGTGAACAAGAACCTCAAGATTGGTGTTTGCGGCGAGCACGGTGGAGATCCCGCTTCCGTAGAGTTCTTCTACAAGACGGGCATGAACTACGTTTCTTGCTCCCCGTTCCGCGTGCCGGTGGCCCGTCTGGCCGCTGCACAGGCAGCTATCAAATCCAATAGAAGCGAAGGTTGCTGCTGCAGCTGTAACAAAAAATAAGAGGCGCGATGGAACTGCAGTCGTACCTCACACCTGTTGATGCCGCGTCGCTGGCGCCCATTGGGGATGCCGGCGACCAGCATCTTCTTTATCACTATATTGACATCTGGCAAAGTGGTGAACCGGCTTTGGACGGCCACCAGTTCGCCCTTATTGGGGTGCCGGAAGCACGCAACGCATTCAACAACGACGGCTGCCATCTCGCTCCGAACGAGATCCGCCGTTCGCTCTACGCCCTTTACCGCTGGAACAAGCCGGTCTCCATCATCGACCTCGGCAACCTGAAGGTAGGGGAGACGGTGGAAGATACGTATGATGTGCTGACGGAAATGCTCGCTACCCTCATCAACGAGAATGTCATCCCGATTGTGCTGGGTGGCAGCAACGACCTCGCCTTCGCCAACTACAAGGCCTACGAGATGTTGCAGCGTGTCATCAGCATCGTATCGGTGGACGCTTGCTTCGACCTCGGCGGTGAGGATCAGCCCCTGAAGTCCAATGCCTATCTCAACAAGATTATCCTTCAGCAGCCCAACTTCCTCCTCAACTATTCCAATATCGGTTATCAGACCTACATGAACAGTCCCGAAGTGATCTCTTTGATGGAGAAACTCTATTTCGAGACCTACCGGGTGGGTATGCTCCGTCAGGATGTGTCGGAGGTGGAGCCGATAGTGCGCAATGCTGAGATGATTTCGTTGGATGTGTCGGCCATCCGTCATCCCGACGCCCCGGGCAACCCCAACAGTTCGGCCAACGGCTTCTATGGTGAGGAAATCTGTCAGGTGGCGATGTACGCTGGCTTGAGCGACAAACTCTCCTCTTTCGGTATATACGAGTACGACCCGCTGCTCGACTACAACGGGCAGACCGCCCAGCTGCTGTCGCACGTGATCTGGTACCTTGTGGAAGGATATCTGAACCGCTGTAACGATTTGGATTTCAAGGATAATAACAGTTATCTGAAGTATAGCGTAACAGTTTCTGACACTGCCGAAGAGATGGTTTTCTACTGCAGCAAGAAGAGCGGACGCTGGTGGGTTACCGTGCCCGTCATCAACGTAGAGAAGATGACGCAGCAGACCTACTACCTGCCTTGCTCCCTCAACGATTACCATACCGCCTGCAACGACCGTATTCCGGACCGCTGGTGGAAGGCTTATAACAAATTCAATCATTAAAAATTATTTCATTATGAAAAAACTTTTATTCTTTGTTGTGATGAGCATTTTCTGCTTCCAGGCAGTGAAGGCACAGGACAATCCTGAACCGCCCGCCACGCCCGCTGAGGCTGTTGAAGCCGTAGAAGCTGCTGCGGATACGGTGGCCCCCGAGCCAGAACTGACCAACTGGCAGAAATATTGGAAGTTTACTGGACTGGTGACTTTCAACCTCACCGAGACGATGCAGTGGAACTGGGCTGCCGGTGGCAACAATAACGGTAACGGCATCCTCGCCTGCAACCTGAAATTGGCTTACAAGAAAGACAATATCTCTTGGGAAACCACTTTCGACAGCGACTACGGCTGGATGTGGACCCCGAGCACTGCCTTCAAATGGAGAAAATCCAACGACAAGATTGTCTTCAGCACCAAGTTCGGTTGGGAGTTCCACAAGACTTGGTACCTCACCGTGATGGCCGGCTTCAAGTCTCACTATCATGATGGTTATGACTATAAGATTGGTGATGACAAAATTGAAACCAAGACCTACGCCTACAACTGGCTCTCGCCTTCGTACAGCGACCTTTCTGTGGGTATCGACTGGAAGCCGAACGACATCTTCACCGTATATCTCTCCCCGGTGGCTGGCCGTATTACCACGGTCTTGCAAAGAAATGATGACTCCCTCCGTACCCTTCATGCCAAGTATGGTGTTCCCGACACGGTGAATTTCAAGGCTGAGCTGGGTGCCACCTTCAAGGCAGGTGTCAACTACTCACCGGTTAAAGGTCTCAAAATCCTCTCCACGCTCACCCTCTTTACTCCTTATAAGAAGGGCGTTTTCGGCAATATCGATGTGGACTGGGATTTTGCCATCTCTTATCAGTTCTGGAAAGTGTTGAACGTGACGTTGAGCACATCATTGAAATACTACGATGCCGTCAATATCGAGTGGACCGACAAGCAGGGGAATGTGCATAACAGTCCCCGTGTGCAGTTCCGAGAGATTATCGGATTGGGTATTGGGTATAGTTTTTAGTTGTATAAATGTTTGAATAGGAGGAGGTTGTCGGAATGACATCTCCTCCATTTTTTTATTATTAAAAATGAAAAAAATCCTCCCTATCTTCCTGACTGTCATTCTGATGTTCTTCAGCCAGAGCTGTGGACTGATGAAGATGTATAATATGACCAACTGTGACTTTTCGTTTCAGCGTATAACGGGCATCTCATGGGCTGGCATTGACTTTATGAAAAATGGTTTTGACTACAAATTGTTGGATGTTTCCACCATTGCAAAATGTACAAAAGCCATTGTCAATAAGGATTTTACGATAAATTGCGCATTGGAACTGAAGGCTACCAATCCTGGCAAAAAGGATGCCGAATTGGAAGGTTTTGACTACATATTATATTATGGTAACGATAAGGTCGGGGATGGGGTGAGTACGAATAAGAATAAAATTGTGGTGCCCGCCAAGGGGGGCACTACAACTATCCCGATGTCGTTCCGGGTGGATTTGGCTGATTTGGTGGACATTAAGCATCCGGTGCAGTCGGGTGAGAAGATGGTGAACATCATCAGCGACATTTCCAAGATGGGCGATGGCAACACGCCGTTCGTCGTCAAGTTGCGCCCGCATTTCCGTATAGGCAACAACATCGTGAATGGTCCCTACTTCACCATCCGCGACAATTAGCAGTCCCGTTATGAAGCGTCTTCGCCGCCTGTTTCTTGTTATCTTTCTGTGTGGTACTGCTTTAGTGCTGCACGGACAGCGCTATACGGTGTCCGGACTGGTGACAGACGCCTCCAATGGCGAGTCGGTGAAGAGCATTTTGGTAACGCTGATGGCGGAGGAGGACAAAACGCAGGTTTTCACCTCTTTCTCTAACCAGGCTGGGTTCTATTCCATTACCCTGCCCAAGGGTCGTTACATTTTCTATATCCAATATATGGGTTATCAGGATGTGTTGGACACGCTGGCTGTGGATCAGAATGTGACCAAAAATGTGGCATTGCTGCCTGATGCGGAGGTGTTGGAAAATGTGACTGTGAGCGACAAGGCTGTGGATCATAATGTTACGAGTGCTGATGTGGGAAAGATGGAGATGAAGATTGAGACCATCAAGGCTTTGCCGGCGTTGTTCGGGGAGGTGGATGTGCTGAAGTCGGTGCAGTTGCTGCCGGGCATCCAGTCGGGTGGAGAAGGCAATACCGGTTTTTACGTGCGTGGCGGCGGCTCCGATCAGAACCTCATCCTGCTGGATGAGACCACCATCTACAATGCCGGCCACCTGTTCGGCTTCTTCTCCGTATTCAACGCCGATGCCGTGAAGAACGTGGAAATCACCAAGTCGGGAATGCCGGCCTACTACGGCGGCCGACTTGCCTCGGTGTTGGATGTGGCCCAAAAGGAGGGTAATCTCAAGCAGTTCCAGGTGGATGGTGGCCTCGGACTGATCTTCTCCCGCCTTACCGTGCAAGGTCCTTTCAAGAAAGACCGCGCCTCCTTTATCGTGTCGGCTCGCCGCACCTATATTGACGCATTGGTGCAGCCGTTCCTGAAAAAGACCTCCCCACTCAAGGGTACCAAGTTCTACTTTTTCGACCTGAATGCGAAGGTCAATGTCATTATCAATGAGAAACATAGGCTCTTTTTGGGTGGATATTATGGGAATGATGTGTATGGTTTCAAATCATCGTCGGGCGACACGCGGGCGCAGTTCCGCTGGGGCAACGGTGCGGCCTCCCTCCGTTGGAATTACATCATCAACCCACAGCTCTTCCTCAACACCTCCTTCAACTTCACCAACTACGACTTCTCCACCCTTATGGGCATCAGCGTCTATACCATGGAGATGAGCTCTGGCGTGCGCGACTACTCGTTCAAGACGGAGTTGACCTACGTTCCGGCCTTCCCGCACCAGTTCAAATTCGGCATGCAGTACATCTTCCATACCTTCTTCCCCAACCGCATGTCGGTGGATGCCGGTATCGACGACCTCACCCTGCCGAACGTGGATCCCTATTACGCTCACGAATTGGCCATCTATGCCAACGATGAGTTCGACATTTTCAAATGGTGGAAGGTGAATGCCGGTCTGCGCTACACCCATTTTGAATTCATAGGTCCATTTACTCGTTATGTGTTTGATGGACAAGGAGTTTTAAGCGACTCGATTGTTTATAAGCCGGGACATATCATCAAGCAGTATAACTATGTGGAGCCGCGTTTGTCGATGCGTTTCCAAGTGGCGAAGGCTACTTCCATCAAGGCCTCTTATACCCTCAATTATCAGTACTTGCATCAGGTGGCGTTGGCTACCATCTCGTTGCCCACCGACGTGTGGATGCCCTCTACCGAGATTGTCAAGCCGCAGGTGGGACATCAGGTGTCGTTAGGGGTTTACCAGAACTTCCGCAACAATATGTTCGAAAGTTACATCGACCTTTACTACAAGCACATGAACAATATGGTAGAGTATCGCGATGGTATTAATATACAGGATATTACGCAGAATGCCGACCAGATGTATGTGTTTGGCAAGGGATGGTCGTATGGGGCTGAGTTTTTTGTGAAGAAGGCGGTAGGGCGTTTCACCGGCTTCATCGGCTACACCCTTTCGTTCACGCAACGGAAGTTCGATGACCTCAACGGCGGGAAGCCCTTCTATGCCAAGTACGACCGGCGGCACGATGTCTCCATCAATCTCAGTTACGACATTTTGCCCAACAAGTTGAATGTCTCTGCGGTGTGGGTGTTCGCATCCGGCAATACGATGACCATCCCGGTGGGCTACTATTTTCTGGCGGGCACCATCGTCACCGAGTACAGCGACCGCAACGCTTATCGTCTGCCCCCTTACCACCGACTCGATCTTTCCCTCAATTGGAACATTTGCAAACGCAAACATTTCGAGACCAGTCTCAATTTCTCGGTGTATAACGTCTATAACCGTAAAAATCCCTTCTTCATTTTCTTTGAAACCCAAACTAATTATCAGGAGGGACAGAGTTTCGACATGCAGACCAAGGCGTATCAGATGAGTCTGTTCCCCATCCTGCCTTCCATAACGTGGAACTTCAAGTTCTACTAAAGGAGCGAATAAAAAATTTTTCGATAGGGTAGGGTATTCAAAAAAAATCAGTATCTTTGCAAACTTAAAAAAAGTTAAAACGAATCTGATTTTATGGAGGAACCCATTACCCCTTTCAGAAAGAAAACCCGTTTGCGTTACCGTGTCGCTGTGATTGGTGGCGGTAGTTGGGCAACGGCTATAATCAAGATATTATCAGCCAATTTGGAACATATTCACTGGTGGGTACGTGAGGAGGAAATTGTGGAGGGCGTGAACAAATACGGTCACAATCCCAAGTATCTGAGCTCTACTTTTATTAACCCAAAAGATGTTAAAGTGAGCAATGATTTGCGCCACGTGGTGGCCAAAGCCGACTATGTGATTATCGTTACTCCGTCTGCTTTTTTGCAGAAAACCCTCGAACCGCTCAAGAAAAGTCGTCTCAACAACAAGAAAATTATCACGGCTGTCAAGGGTATTATCCCTGAAAAAATGCAGTTTATCACCGACTATCTGCACGATGAGTTCAAGATTCCCATGTCGAATATGGCCATGATCAGCGGTCCTTCGCATGCGGAAGAGATTGCACAGGAGAAGTTTACCTTCCTCACGGCGGCATCGGTGAACCAGGATTTGGCGCAGAATGTGGCCAAGATGTTCACCAACCGCTACGTGCGCGCCTCTGTTTCGTCCGACATTAAGGGCGCGGAGTTGGCCGTGGTGATGAAGAACATCTACGCACTCGGCGCCGGCGTGTATAGCGGCCTCGGCTATGGCGACAACTTCATCGCGGCCTACATCGCCAACGGTGTGCGCGAGATGAAGAACTTCGTGCGCAAGGTGTTCCCGGGCGAGCGCTGCCTCGACGACTCCGTCTATCTCGGCGACCTCCTCGTCACCGCCTACTCGCGCTACAGTCGCAACCGGATGTTCGGCAACATGATTGGCCACGGTCTTTCCGTACGCGTTGCCCAGCTTGAGATGAGCATGATTGCGGAAGGCTACTACGCCGTGCGCTGTATCCACGAGATGAACAAGAAGTTCGGCGCCGACATTCCCATCGCCGAAACCATCTATGGCATTCTTTATGAAGGCAATAATGTGAGCTCCGAGATGAAGCGCATTGCCGAATATTATGTATAAGGATTATTGAACGCGCATCAACAAATCAACGAATAAACAAATCAACAAATCAACAATATGAAAACCCATACGATTTCCGCTCAGTTTTTGAGCATCGACAAAGTAGAAAAAATCATTAACTCGAAGGCCAAACTCGCCCTTTCGGAGGAGTCGCGCCAGGCGGTGCAGAAATGCCGCGATTTTCTGGATCAGAAGATGGAGAACAGCACGGTGCCGGTTTATGGTGTCACCACCGGCTTCGGCTCACTGTGCAACACTTCCGTCTCTAAGGAAGACCTTTCCACCCTCCAGAGCAACCTCGTGAAGTCGCACGCTTGCGGCATCGGCGATGAGGTTCCGCAAGAGATTGTGCGCCTCATGCTGCTCATGAAGGTGCAGTCGCTGTCGTATGGCAACTCCGGCGTACAGGTGCAGACCATCGAACGTCTGATCGACTTCTACAACAAGGGTGTGTATCCCGTTGTATATCAGCAGGGTTCTCTCGGCGCTTCCGGCGACCTCGCCCCGCTGGCGCACATGTGCCTGCCGCTGTTGAATGAAGGCGAAGTCTATTATCGCAACAAGAAATATCCTGCGTCTGAAATCAATGAGAAGTTTGGCTGGAAGCCCATCAAACTGCAGTCGAAAGAGGGTCTCGCGCTGCTCAACGGCACGCAGTTCATGAGCTCTTATGCAGTGTATCTGCTCATGAAATCGCGCAAACTCTCCTGGCTCGCCGACATCATCGGGGCTGTCTCATTGGAGGCTTTCGACGGCCGTATCGAGCCGTTCAACCTGTCGGTGCATTTCGTACGTCCTCACGTGGGACAGATCCTGACGGCCACCCACATCAACAACCTGCTGATGGGTTCCGAAATCATCTCCCGTCCGAAAAAACACGTGCAGGATCCCTACTCCTTCCGCTGCATGCCGCAGGTGCATGGTGCCACCAAAGACTCGCTGACGCACATTACCAATGTGGTGGAAACCGAAATCAACTCGGTGACCGACAACCCGACGGTTTTTCCCGATGAAGACCTCATCATCTCGGCCGGCAACTTCCACGGACAGCCGCTCGCCCTCGTGCTCGACTTCCTCTCATTAGCCATGTCGGAGCTTGGAAATATCTCTGAAAGAAGAATTTACCAGTTGATCAGTGGCAAACGCGAACTGCCGTCGTTCTTGGTGAAGAATCCGGGCCTCAACTCTGGCTTCATGATTCCACAATACACGGCGGCCTCCATCGTCAACCAGAACAAGACTTTCACCATGCCCTCCTCCTCCGACTCCATCGAGTCGTCACAGGGACAGGAGGACCATGTGAGTATGGGTGCCAACGCTGCCACCAAGGCCTACAAGGTGGTGGAGAACGTGGAGAAGATCCTCGCTATCGAGTTGTTGAACGCCGCGCAGGCTCTCGAGTTCCGCCGTCCGCTCAAGTCGTCGGAGTTCATCGAGGACTTCATCGAGCAGTACCGCCGTTTTGTACCGTTTGTTGAGAACGACACCATCATGTACAAGCTGATGGCCGCTTCCCGCGAGTTCATCCAGAATGTGGATGTGGTGATGGAGGAGATGTAATTCATAAAGAAATATTCACCCTTAAAACCAAATATTATGGAAAAACACGTTTGTGATCTTTGCGGTTGGGTTTATGACCCGGCCGTTGGTGTGCCAGAAGCGGGCATTGCCCCGGGCACTCCGTGGGAGGAGGTTCCCGCCGATTTCGAATGCCCCTTGTGCGGCGCCGGCAAGGACCAGTTCTCGAAAGAGTAGTTGATTGAAACAATGATGAGTCAGGGGATTACAAGTCCCCTGATTTTTTATTTGGGGAAGGGTGTTAATCTCCCTAATAGTTGCAATATCTTCTCTCCTCAAGATATTTTTTGATTTTGGGCGAACGCAGATGGTGGAGCATCATTTTTCGTGCTAACCGTTCATCCTCCTCATCATCACACTTTTCACCCTCTTTATAGCGACTTAGAACCTTTCGGTCGTACATGAACCACGCCCAATCCTCCACTGCCCGCTCATTGTTTTTCTGTCTTTGAGCAAAATCACAAACTGCATTGTAAAGGTTGGTCCTGAAATCCCGTATGTCACATAATGTGTACAAAAATTCGTCTACGTAATGCAAACCATCCGTGTGATTCTCATCAAACACTCCCGATTGAAACAATGAGAAAATCCCTGTAGCATAGTAGTGTTTGTAATCAATATCGTCGGGAGGGAATCTCAATTCTTCAAAATGAAAGACTAATTCTGGATTTTCCGCATCGTGATAGAGGTAATGCGGCACGTCTGGCTCCTCGATACATCGCTCAGTCCAACGCAGCAGGTCGGCTACGGGATCGCTGCCCCACACGCCTGACAAATGCAGTTCTGCAACCACTTCGCCGTCAATGCGGATGGTCGTATCCACCCAGCCCGCTTCGGGGTCATCGAAATGGAATTCCACCTTTTTCACTTGTTTGAAGTCGCTTTCCGCAATCGCGGCGTACATTTCGGCTCGTTTCTGGAGCCAAAGGCTAAGGTTAGTATTTTCCATCATTTTTCATTTCTTTAATATTCAAATCAGACCATCCGTCTGCTTCTTTATAGCGTTTCAGACTGCCTTGAGGTACATATACGGTAAAATGGCTGCAGCAGCCGTAATCCAAACGCCACATCCTGTCCACATGTGATATTTTAGGAGGTGTACTTGCGTCCACAATTATTTTGCGCAATGAGGTACATTCGTCAAAAGCCCTGTAATCAATGGTTCTCAAATAGCGGGGCAGATGAATTTCTTTCAAGGCAGAGCATCCGTCCAATGCGCGGTGGCCAATTTTCTTCAACGATTGTGGGAACACCACTTTTTTCATTTTTGAAAACTCTGCCAAAGCGAAATCACCTATTTCTTCGGTACCCTCTCTCACCACAAACTCTTCACGCCAAGCGTTGGGCACCGCAATCAATTTCTTCCCATCCTTGGAATAAATAGCGCCGTCCATCGTACACAAATAAGGGTTTTCTTTTGCCACAATGAACTCTTTTACATCAGGGCATTTACGGAATAATCCCCCAGACATATACCGCAGGGTGCTTGGAAAAATAGCTTCTTTCAAATTGCCTTTTCTCACTTCAAGCCAATATTCGTTTACAATTTCCTCCAACCCTTCATGAAAGGTAATGTGTTCCAGCGATTCGCACCATTCCAATGAAGTCTCATGAATTCTTTTAACAGAAGAAGGGACATCCAAAGTTTTCAGTTTTTTGCATGCGGATATCATTTGCATCGGGATTTCCTCTAGTTGGGAGGAAAGTTTGAGGTGTTCCAATTCTGCGCAATAGCGGAATGCGAGGTCGCCGATGGATGTCACACTGTCAGGGATTTCTAAGCTACGGATTTTACTGCTTTGGAATGCCCATCCTTCAATTCGGACAATTCCGTCCGGCAATTGAATGCTTTTAATGCGGCTATCCATAAAAGCCCCAAATCCGATGACTTTTGTACTGGCAGGCACGGTGAAATGCTTGTGCGGGTACGCTGACGGAAAAGCCACCAGTGTGGAGAGATCTTTGCTGTATATTACACCGTCAACGACTGTAAAATAAGGGTTTTTCTCCGCCACCTCAAAGGCTTTTATCTTGCAGTCTGCAAAACTGCTGCCGTCCATCTGCTTCACTTTTGCAGGTATGCGGATAGAGGTGAGAGATGTGCATCCGGAAAAAGCGAAACTGGAGATTTTTTGCAAACTGTCGGGTAGTATCAGTCCTGTCAGATTCGGACAATTTGAAATTCCTTTTACTGTCTTCAGACCTGAAGGAAGAACCAATGTCTTTAGCTTTTCCGAGTTTGAAAAGCCTGCGTCTTCGTGCTTGCCTGCCGTGTTTTGGATGCCTTTTGGAAGAATTAAAGTTTCTAATTGGGCTTGATATCCAAAATGAGGCAGGTCACTGCCATCAACGTATGTGGCTTCACCCATATCAAGATGTTGGAGAGGTGCTGCGTTTTCATAGTCTGGAGTGCCATCTTCGTCATTCTCATCTTCAAAGTCACTCCAAACCGTACACATTTCATCCAGCACATCATAAAAGTCATGCCGCCCCAATTGTCCCGTAATTTTCAATGAGACAACATTATTACGGTCTTTTTCCGGCAATAATTCCGAAAGGGTGTTGGGCTCCTCTAAATGGATGACCATTGTATCTTCCATAAAACTGTTATTTAAGAATCACGCTGCAAAAATATACAGGCACTGCGCCAAAAAGCGGGCCAGTAAAATTGTTTTCCAGAAAAAAAACTACTCTTCTGCCGCCTCCAAGTGCAACTGTTTGATTTTCTCTGCGATTTCTTTCGGCTCCAGCACTTTCAGCCAGCGGCCGCGGGAGAGGATCTGTGCCAAGAAGTCGCTCGTGGGGTGCAGACAGACCTCAAAGTCCACGTAGTCGGCTCCTACCGCCAGCTCCTTCTGCGAGTGATGCAGCGGCAGGTCTCGCATGGCATACCGCTCGTTGCCGAACGCCCGAAGCACCATCCGCTGTTTTGGCTCGCTGCCACCCTGCATAATGCCGTAATAGTTGGAGAAATAGGTCTGTGCATCAAAATCCGGGGCCAGTTCAAACGTCTTGTCCAGCAGTTCCATTTCCGTGATGCGGTCGAACGAGAGGGTGAGGAAGCCGCCGTCTGCCATACGTCCCAGCAGGTACCAGCGGCGCCGGAATAGTTTGATGCAGTAGGGCTCTATCATCCAGTGGCTTACATGATCCTTCCCATAACGCTGGTAGCTGATGGAAAGGCACCGGTTTTCACGCATCGCCTCCACCACCATTGGCAGGTGCTCGCTCTCGCTGGGGATGCTTTCGAGCAGGATGCGGTCGTGCAGACCACGTGCTTCACTCACGATGTTGCTGACCGTGAGTGTGCTCAGCATCCATTGCTGCACGCTCTCCTCGCGGAACAGCTCCGCATCGTCGATGTAGTAGCGGTTCTCGTTGTCGCAGTCGATGATGATGCCGAACATCTCCTCCACTTCGGTGCGGTGTCGGCGGAAGGTGGTGCGGCTGAACTCCACTCCGTCGCTCATCGCGGTGCGCAACCAACGTTCGTTGATTTCGCGCAGTGTGATGCGCCCCGCCCGTCGGATGGTGCCCACCAGCCATACATATTCTTTAAAAAGTGCAGATGCTTTCATGTTTCGATAATTTTGGCAAAAATAAGAAAAAAATCCGTCAGCAACGACTCCATCGCACGTTTTTGAGGGATGCTTCCAAACCTGCGAAGTCAAGCGAGGGCAGCGGCTCCTTACATGGGGCATAACTGCACGGGGCCGCCTTCTTGTCCCACGATACGGAGCAGAAGTTCTGCGGCGGGCGGCACTCCAAAAGGCAGGAAGGACTCTGAAAGGGCTTTCCGTCGGCAACGGCGGCTAACTGTTTAGATGTAGGCGTGTTGGAAAACCGTTGCGGCACAAGGATAATCTGATCGGGAGTCAGTATTTGCGACAACTGCTGATAGACGGTTGCGGCTTTATCGATTTTGTCGGTGCCCACAAGCAAGTTCACCCCCGGCTTGATTCCGATGCCGGCAATGCGTTGCACGAGGTTCAGTACTCTTTCCACTTCCTGCGGATTCTCGGGCTGGTGGATGGTGACGTGGATTTTGTCGGGCTTATGGGCAAGCAGATTGTTCCAAGCATCCTCTTTCTCCAATGGCAGTCCGTTGGTAGTGACAGAGAGATAGCATTGTGGATACAAGGCATCGATAACATCAAAAACATCTTCATACTCAAAGGGTTCGCCGCCACCGAGCGAAACGGCCTTTACGCCGTTGCGGATGCAGTCGGAGGCAAAAGCGATCACTTCCTGAGGTTGCCACAGGGTGTTCCCTTCCCGCGTGCTGTGGTTGTAGCAGAACGGGCACTGCTTGCTGCAGTAGTTCGACAGGTCGATGGACAAAAGCTCAATCATTTTCCTTGTTTGATTCTTTCCATCTCTTCCACAGAGATGATATGAGGAATTTTCTTCCCTTGGTAGGGCATTGCCGCCAGCCGTTCAATCTCCTCGCGGTGTGTTTCCACCTCCGGCAGCAGGTACATCGGATAAGAGACGCCATTGATTTCTATGCTGTTATCTTTAAACGAATAAACTGCTTCCATAATGGCCTCCGCCGCGCCGCTGATCAGAATTACTCGCGGGTTGAAGCGAGCCACTTGGTCTTCCAGCCACTGCTTGTTCTTACGGAAGAGTTCCAAAAGTTTGCGACCGTTGACGTGTTTGCGGATGTCTTCTTCGGAAGGCCATGATTCGTACTCCCGCGAAGACCATTGGCTTGGGTTGCATCTTATTTTATAGGGAATTTTGGGAAGGAAGGAAAGCCAGATGCTGAAAGGGATGAGGGAATCGGATTTTATTTGGCGGTCATAGTCCCATTTTTCAAGAGGATGCGTAATCACTAATATGGTGGGTTTGTTCGTGAAACAATGGTCTGTCCACGAATGACATTCCCTCCCGCAATTGTTACAGTCATATTTTTCACATTCGGAACAATAATGGAAAAATTCAGACGGCAGGATGATTTCTGTGCAGAGGTAGGCCTGATTTCCATCGGTTAAAGGCAGCAGTTCATACTCGCACCCATCCACCATCTCCGTTGGGGAGTCGTAGCCTGCAGAGACCGAACAAGGGTGCCATTCGGCTATTTGGAAGTTCTTTGTCTCTTTGAACTTGACTGGTAAGCGTAAGACCCTTCTTCTAAGTTTTTCGGGTACCTGTTCCAGCTTTACGGGATGCTCGGGTACATTCATGCATTCCGGAAGGAATCCCGTCCAATAGGGTTGGTGAAAAATATAGTAAGGGGCTTTGTCAAACTCTTTAGTATGAACAACTTTCTCATCTTTCCACTCATCGTTCATCCAATAATCTTGTTTCTTGAATACTTGCAAAATGATTCTTTTGTCAAGCATTTTCTGGAGAGTGAAGTCTTGCCGGATTTGATACTGTCCTTCTTTTTGAGTCTCTGATGTGCATCTATTGGCATCAATACTGTATAAACCACGCGTTTCTGACACGCAACACTCAAGGTCAAAATCGGGATTCTTTGCCAGTTCGAGGAATTCGTCCACCTTTGTCGTATCAATTTGGATGACGCAGTCCCACCAATTTTCCTCCTTCTCTGGGGAATACGGAGTACTTATCAAATCATCAATTTGATCATCCGTCAGTTCAATGGGAATCTTTTGTTCGCTTTGATAGTCCTCCCAATGCCCCAAAATGAGATCTTCTATACAGGTTTGTTCTGTCTGCCACGGTACTGGACCATTATCGTTGAAGTCCATGATGCCCACATTGCCGTCCTCGTCGGCAATATACCAAGCAGTATCCATCGAGTGGGTGGCGGGATATTCTTTGTGTAGTTTCATGGTCAGATATGCTTTACAATATTGCTTATTGCAACATTCGTTTTGTCATCAACATTCAACATCTTCTGAACATACTTGGAGAACAAGTTTTCCAATTTCTTTGCCTGTTCCGGATTCAACAATTGGCCGGAATGTCCCCTGTGCCACTCGAAGTCGGGAATAACTTCCTGTAGCTGTGACGTGGTAATGATGGTTTGTTTTTCAGGATTTACGATGAAGTTGGGCTTCATATCCATATAGTGGATTTTCCGTCTGTTTTTGTTTGGATCCCAGTCTTCATCGGCGTATGGCTGCGAAGTGAATATGCCGCTCATCACGACTCCCGTGTTCCCTTCACCCACACGTATCATATAAAAGCGGTCTCCCATTTTGGCCTTTTCCCACTCGTAAACGCTCCAATTGAAACTATAGTCATTAATATGGCCGATGCTTTCTATATGGTTTTCCATGGAATTTGAAAAGGCTGGATTCCACATCAGGATAAAGGTCTGCTGCTTATCATTATACCCGTTGCCAGGATAATTGTGAGGGTCTTTTTCATACTGGCTGCTCGTTTTCACAATCCTTCTACCCTGTAACCAAAGGTAGCCACGAACAGCATCCCCCTTGGATGGTTTCTCATCAAAGAATGAGGTTTTTGCAACAAGCGGAATTATCAGATTCTCGTCTTCTTCGTTGTGATGAACAGATATCTCCATGCGGTAAAAATCACGTCCGAGCAGCTTCGTCTTCCTCACTTTGGATTTGACCGGCGACCAAAATTCCGCATCATCGGGGTAGCGGTCATCGTGTTGGAGACATGTCACAAACATTTCCATGCTCATCTTCATGGGCAAAGCCTTGCCATTGCTGTCACGCCGAACAACAGAAGGATCTGACCTATGCATCTTTTCAACGGTTTCAGGGTCAATTTCAAATGACATTTCACTGTCAGGCACCTTCTCTGCATTGTATGCGATGGCAGACAAGGCGAAGTTGTAGGTTTCTCCGATCTTGTATTCGGCCTTGTGCAAAGGGTAGTCCGCATCAAAGAACCTGAACTCCATTTCATCCTTATAATCGCAGCAAAGCACAGCCTCGATTCCGTTGGAGAACTCATGGATTTTCGTCAGTGTCATGGGTACACCTGTCTCATTCATAACATAGGGGAAGGCACTCCTAAAAATGTTCCCGTTTTCTTCTGCCTCCAATAATGTTCTGATTGTAAGGTCTTTGGATTCGTCCAGAGATATGGCCAATATTTTGGCATCATACTCTCCATTATCATCATTAGCTTTAATGCTCGCGTCCCCAATGTAGTTATTGGAAGAAGTAATCACTTTAAAAAGGTCATCTGTTACATTTTCAATGTCTTCGACCACACAGTCCCAATGGGAGCCGTGTCCTTGGTCAGGGTCAAATCTCCTATCTTCTTTCCTTGACTTTTTTGTTCTTTTATCCGCTTTTTCGTTTTGGGGTGTCACGCTTACTGATGGAATGTTTTCGTCTGTATTTCCGATTACTTGCGAGTCTAAAAGTTCCACGTCAAATCTAATGTTCCAAACACAGGCATTGCCTTTGGGGTTCGTTTTCAGGGTGTCGTCTTCAAGAAAATCACAACGCTCAACCGCGCTTTCTGAATGACCTGTTATTTTCATAGTTAGCGACCTGTCTTCATTTTTGAATATGATGTATTTCAAACTATCTTTCACCCAATACGGGAAAACACCATTGTTCCAAAAATAGCAAGCGAAAAAACTTTCTGGCATTTCATCGCAGTTCAGGATGAGATTTCCGTCAATATTCTCCAATATAGTGGAATATGAGTTCAGATGAATAGGAATGTCAATGTGTTTCAAGATGCCGTTTCGCAAATCATCGAATAACATTTGAGGAACTTCAAGGATCATGCTGTTGCCTTCATCGGGCACTTCATTTTGATTATTCATTGCAATGGTGTTCTTCTCTTTCATAACATACTATTTTAAATTACGCAGCAAAATTACAACCCGACTACGCCAAAAAGCGGGCCATAGTGAGGAGTTTTTACGAGATTATCCCTCAATTGGCAAATCCTCTTTCGTGATTTCCGCCAGCTTTTCCGATGTGAGGTCCACCTCCGATGAGAGGCGGTTGGCCTGATGCTGCAGGGTGCGCTCGAAGACGTTGCGTACGAAACGGGCGTTGCCGAAGTTCGCATCCTTATGCGCCACCGCCTCACTGAAATATGCTTTCAACGCCACCGCTGCCTCTGGCGTGATGGTGTATTCGAACTCCTTGAGTCGCTTAAGAAATATCTGGTAAAGTTCATCGGCATTGTAGTCCGGAAACTCGATGTAGCGGCTGAACCGAGACTGCAATCCGGGGTTGGAGTTGATGAACGCCTTCATCTCATTCGTGTAGCCGGCTAAGATTACCACCAATCGTTTGCGGTCATCCTCCATGCGCTTCAGCAAGGTTGCGATGGCCTCCCTGCCGTAATCTTTCCCGTCGCCAAGCAGAGAATAGGCCTCATCGATGAAAAGTACACCACCTAAAGCGTGGTCGATGACCTTGTTTGTTTTGACGGCCGTCTGACCGACATATTCTCCGACAAGTCCAGAGCGATCGGTTTCCACCAAATGACCTTTTGAAACCACGCCAAGTTCCTTGTAGATGTTGGCGAGAATCCGGGCCACGGTGGTTTTCCCGGTTCCGGGGTTGCCCGTGAAGACGCAGTGGTAGGTGATGGGGGAGGCTTTCAAGCCCTTTTGGCTGCGGGCATTCTGAATGCGAATATAGTTGGTGAGTGCTGTCACATCCTGCTTCACACTGTCCAGACCAATCAAGTCGTCCAAGGCTTTCCGCGACTTGAAATCCCCACCCAAAGGAGCTTTATAGTATTCTGTTTCAGGCATGGCTTGGTCACCCGCCACCGAAATGTTGCTCCCATCGCTTTGCAGTTGCATGATGGAATTCAGAAACTTCGCCTCTTCTTCTGTAACTGTATTGTCAGCTTTTGCCATGATGGAGGCGAAACGGTACAGCAGCACCAGATATTTCTGCTTTTGAAGCTCGTCGATTTTGTCCAAGATATGCGCCACCATGAAAAAATTCGAGTCTTCGGCGTCATGATATGAAAAATAGCACTCTTTGAGGGCAGTTTCCGCCATAATATGGTTGGAGGAACGATACAAATCCCGATAGTTGTCGTAGGAGAGTCTCTTCCCTCCCATTGTCCGCTCCATGAAATAAAAGAGCGCATAACTGGTCTTGTCGAGACGGTCATACGGGAGGTGAAGCCCTCTGCCGCAATGTGCCATGTCTACCCAAAAAAGATACTGAATTTTGTTGGTAGGGTCTTTAATCGTTTCATCGCCATCGTGCAACACAATTCCTTCAGACGCAGCATCCCTGAACTCCTGCGAGGAGATGGCGGAATCATACACAGTCATCATGTCATCCACCACTTTGCTGATTTTTTCGAAGTAGTCGCGGTCGATTTCCTTGTCCTGTCCAGTTTCAGAATAAGTGGCCTTTCCAGACTGACTTTTTGATTTTGTGGAGGAAGTTTTAGGTTCCTTAAATTTACTTTCTATCCAGACTAAAAACGATACAACCGCAACAAAAAGGATGCCATAGAGCACAGGGTGATCCGTGCTTAACAAGAGAACTGCCAAGATGATAAAAACGATGAAGCATCCTACTTTTTCCATTTAAGAAGACCAATTGATTTTGAAATTGCAAAAATACAAATAATATCGCATCTGCTTCATTTTTAATTTCAGTTCGGCCTTCCTGCCCTGCCCAGCACCTCCTTCCCCGTTTCACGGCTGTACAGGATGCCATCTTTGGAGTAATAGACCGGGTTGTCGGGGTGGATTTCTACATAAGGCTTGTCTTCTTCGGGGTCGTCAATCATCTCCTCGAAATAAAAGTCGTAGGCGATCTCAGTCAAGGTGGAGGGAAGGGAGACTTTTTTTATAGCTGTGCAGCAGAATGATGCTGATTCAATGATTTCAACGCCTTCTGGAATGATAAGTTCCTCGTCAAGTATATTGCCCTCAAAGGCACAAGAACCTATTCTTCGTACATCTTGCGGGATATCAATGCGTTTTATTTCATTAAAGAGAAAAGCGCAATCTGGTATAGCCATTAGGGAATTGGATAGACGAAGATTTTCAATCTCGCAGTTCTCAAAGCTGAATTCGCCAATGGATTCTATGCTGTCGGGCATAAACACATTCCGTAGTTTTTTACAGTAGGCAAAGGCGTAGTCATCGATGATGCGGACATTGGCTGGTAATTCAAGAGACTCAATCGTCTCATTGCCCGCCACTGCGCACCTTCCGATAATTTCCACATCAGAATCATCCACAAAGTCAAAGTCTTCAGGAATATGCACAAGGACACGCCCATTGTCACAGGTGACTACGCTACCCCATTTCCTGAAAATCGTGCCGTATTTTCTGTTGAGAATCATCTTTTCAAGGAGATTGACAACCTCATCCTCTCCCAATTTCATGAGGATTTGCTCTTCGTATGTTGTTTCATGGGGATTGTCTTTTGCCCATCGGCCCACATTCAATCCGCTGATATCCAGTTTCCAACTATAATCATATTGGAGTACATTGGCCATTTCAGCCAGTTCGTCATCGTCGTATTCTCCGCAAATGGCAATGGTGTCGGCGCAACCATACAGACTGCACCACATGTCAAAATCTTTGGCAGGCCCGTGGAAAACCGCGCGCTCCCATTGATGTTTCTTTTCATCCAGATAATGATACGCTTTCAAATCTTGTAAAAGACCTGTACATTGCTCCAAAGTGAGTTCGGGACCATCTTTGATGTCCAGTCTGTTCTCGACAATATCATAGAGAATGCTTGCCACGGTAGGATTCTCACCGATACGTTGAACGTACTGTTCGAAACTTTCGCCCTCTTTCTGATGCAGAACTTCAACGGCATCCACTACTGCCTTGGGAATTCCCTTCTGTATCAGTTTATCTGTGGTGAAATTAGGATTCATCAAAACGTAGTGCAACAAGCCCACCAGAATCTTGGCATCCGAGTATAAATTATTGGTTTCCCTGAGTGCACGTTTGATATAGGGCTCGCCATACTCATCGGTCATTCCATAGTATGCTTCTTTTGCAATATCCAATGCTTTTTGAAACAATTCCTGATTGTCAACTTTCCAGACTTTGAACTCAATGGGAATGATTTTCCCTGCCTCTTTCATTTTTTTTGCGAACTCTTTTTTTACGGTTTCCAAGTCGTCACCAACTACTTCCACATCATCCTTCACAGAATAAATTAAAAATTCGCCATCGTCCGTAATTTCAATGCTGGCACGATAGGGTCCGAAATCATCTTTATCAGGCATAACGTCCTTATCAGTGACATGCGATTTGAGCGTCAGCGTACCAAACATGGGCTTGTTTACCTCCAAGAAATCCTCCCATAATTTCTCCAGTTTTTCGGCATCTTCGGTGGGGAGTAAGCGTCCCGAATGTCCGCCACTCCAGTCAAAAGAGGGAATCTCCTGCGACAGTATTTCGGTGGAAAGGATGGGCAGGATATCGGGATCAATGACCGTATCGGCCATCAAGTCCATATAGTATACCTCGCGGCCTTTTCCCGACCAGTCCTCGCCTTTGTATGGCTCCGAACGGAAGCGGCCGCTCATGCAGATGCCCGTTTTGCCCTCACCGCATCGCACCATAAAGAAACGGTCGCCCTTGTGCGCTTTCTCGTGCTCCCAGACGCTCCAGTTTCCCACATGAGCATTGTTTGACAAATCTTCCCTCAGCCTTTTTACGGTATAGCTGGAAATCCCCGGATTCCAGAAAAGAATGATGGTGTTCATAACCTACTTTTTTTATTTCAACGCTGCAAAAATACGAAAGAAGTGCGCCAAAAAACGGGCCAGCAGAAATTTTCTGAAATTTTTTCTTATCTTTGCGGCGCAAAAACACAGGGCTTCTGCCCACTGAACCTGAGACGAATGAAACAGCTTGTCCCTATCATGATATTGCTGCTGGCGCTGGCCAGTTGCGGCGAACGAGAGAAATTCCCCGTGGAACCGGAGATCACTTTCATCAGCCTCGAAAAGATTGACAACGGGACCAACATCGACGATAAGGCCACCCTCACCTTCCATTTCCAAGACGGCGACGGCGACATCGGTCTCGGCAGCAACGACCTGTCAGAACCCTTTGACAGTTCGTCATACTATTATTATAACTGCTTCATCGATTTTTATAGAAAAGAGAATGGGGTGTTTCAAAAGGTTGAATTTGAAGGGATTACATTTAACCAAAGAATCCCTCGACTGAGCAATAGCGTGCCCGAATCTATCGAAGGCGACATCAGTATCGACCTGAATATCAACGACTATAACCTCAGCCACCCGACTGACACCATCCTGTTCCGCTGTCATATCGTTGACAGGGCCCTTCACGAGAGCAACGAGATAGAAACCACGCCATTAGTCGTCCGAAAGCAATAGCTGGGCGTTTTGGTACGGTCTTTGCATACCCTCTCCATTGAAATTTTATGCCAATGGAAAACGAAAGAGGGAATATCATACAGGAGGTGATGCTGATGGATGCCGACTTGCGCCGGTATGCCGCTTCGCTCACTCCCGTTCGGGAAGATCAGGAGGATTTGATTCAGAATACCTATCTGAAGGTTATGCTTTATAGCAACCAGTACCGTGAGGAGACCAATCTGAAGGCATGGGTGTTCACCATCATGCGCAATACTTTTTTGAACGAATACCGCAGGAACCAGCGCAGCTTGGTGGTGTCGGAAACCCATGTGCCGCAAGGGTATGAGAATTTTCGCTACAATCCTGCTGATAGTGCTGATATTCAGTATTTTGTAAAGGATATTAACGGGCGCATTACTGCGAAAGACCCCGACCAGCGCAAACCGTTCGAGATGTTTGTGGATGGTTATAAATATCAGGAAATTGCCGATGAAATGGGACTGTCAATTGGTACGGTAAAGAGCCGTATCTTCTTTATTCGCAAGAAGTTGATGGAAGAGCTTCGCGATTATGTGACGCCGACTTTCCCACGTACGGCTTAGTTGGCAGCATACTGCAGATAAAGGCAGTAAGGATGGGGATGAGGGTTGCCCCCGCATATCTTTCCAACATACATTCTACAAATAAGTTAAGGGCAAATGTCGCGATGATAATGGCACCGGCCAGATTTCGTTTGCGCACGCAGATGAAAAAGGCAATGCCAAAAATGGCGACAAACAGGAGCAGCCCAGGAACTCCGATGCCCAACCACACCTGCAAGTACTGGTTGTGACAGTTGAACTTGCCGGATGAAATGTATTTGTACTGATGCTCAACAGATTTCTCGTGCAATTCATCAATCACATCGCCCGTACCGATGCCGCAGAACCAGTGCTCTTTGCCGATTTCCATCGCGTTCTTCCACAACGCTATACGGATGGCACTGCTCTCGCGCGGGTCGTCGCGGTCGGCGGTCTTCAGGTTGATGAAACTGTTGGCGATGCGGTTGTCGCAGTTCTTGGTCACCCGTCCGTGTTCCTTGTAAATGTATCCGGCCACACTTCCGATGATGGCGGCCAGCACCAACGCGGTGAGCACCCACCGCCGCTTTCCGCGGTTCAGGGCAATCACAACATAGATGAGCAGAGTGACACCGAACAGCACAAAACCCATCTTCGACTGCAAAAAGAAGATGTGTATGGGCAGAAATAGCAGGGTGATTCCCATCAGCACCGCCACCCCGATGCCCACTCGGCGATGCTCTGCCCACTCGTTTTTCCGCAATAATAACTCCGCTGCGATGATCCATGCAATAATCTCATACATAGCAAAATAGGATGGGTGACAGAAGGTAAGCGGAATGGAGGTCTGCAGGCAGGCGTGCTGGTAAAACAGGTGGAAGGTGAAACCGGTCTGGTGGTACATGTAGGCGGAGTGCGCCATGCTGATGATGGCCCACAGCAGGATGGGCACCACGAAAAGGATAAGGCTCAGCACAAACTGCCAGCGTTTTAGCCTCGGGATGAGCGGCATGACGCAGATCGGCGCCACCAAAAACCAGATCTTGTATTCCCAGTCGGAAATGGCCTTCCCCACATTGGCCGACAGCAGAGGACTGAACACGTAGCAGAGGTACAGCCCGAGGAAACAGGCGGCAAGCGGCAACAAACGACTCTCTTTCAGGGTGTTGTAGCGCTCCTTCCAGTTCCACTCTATCATCGCCATCAGCAGCCACAGGCACGCAAGAGTCAGAAAGAGAAACTGACTCGCGATGAACGCCCCCGCTGTGAGAAACAGCAGGGCAACGTTGATGTGGTGGAAGATTTCTTGTTGGCGGGTGTTGGACATGGTGGGTTAATCGTGAAAACGCCAGGTGATGCCGACGGAGAAGCCGGGGCTCTGCATCGGATAGTCGGGCGTGGTGAAATAACGGAACCCCATCAAACCACAGAGCAGATGGGTACCTTTGAAGAATATGTTGATACGCTGAACGCGGATGGCAAGGTAAAGGTCAAGGTAGCAGTAGTTGCCCACCTTCACCTCGTGCTGGTGGTAGAACTGGTGCAGCAGCGGGTAGTAGGCATCCGCATAGTAACTGGTGTTGTAGGCGGCGTTCAGCCCCAATTGCAGTTGGGCTTTGTTTTTGAAGATGTTGAAACGGTAGAAAAGGTCGAGTTGGCCGGCAAAAACAGGCACCTGTATCACATCCTTGTTGGAGTATTGCAGGTATCCGTTGAAAAGGATGCCGAGCCCTTTGTAGCGGAAGGGAGCGTAGAGATGCAGCTGGATGATATTGGCGTAGGCATCCAACAGGGTAGGAGTGAGTTCTTCATTGAAATACACGTAGTTGTGGAGCATATAGTAGTTGAACTCTATGCGATAGTCCTTGTACTGCCAGTAGGGGGAGAGGCGCACGATATTCTCCTTTTTCCATTTCAAATTCCAATAAAATTTATTGTCAGAAAAATGGGAGAAGATGTAGTCGGGGGTGAGGTAGAAGAAGTCGAAGTCGCAGCCGATACGGTGGTTCTCTTTTTTGTCTAATCGAGCCTGGATGGCGGCGGAAAAATAGAGGTCGTTTCTCTGATAGCAGCCGCCCGACACGCTGGCACGGCTCTCTTCGTTGGGCTTGCGTCCTAAGGTGTAGGCGAGTTTGGCGTGCAGGTCGATGACTTTGAGGAGACGGATATGCGCTTGCGCAAAAGGTATGAAGGAGTTGCCGAAGTAAAATGCCGACTGGAAATGGGTGTACTCATGCGTGATACCGCCAGTGAAATGCACAAAGTTGTTTGGGTTGATCGGCTCTTTGTATGGCCTGAAGGTCGAATACTGTAAGGTATTGCAAATGGTGTAGAAGGTCAGCGAGTCCTTGATGGAGTCGGTGGCGAGAGAGTAAGGACTGTTGGGATAAGAGAGGGAGTCGGTAGGGGAGTCGCTGAAAAGATAACTCTGGTGCCGGAACTGGAACGTATGGGTGAAGGTGCCCCAGTGCTTGTCGTTGCCGCTCTTAGTCTTCTTCTTCGATTTGATGTTCACATACTGCTGGAACATCAGGTCGTGGGTGAGGGTGCGCGAGGTGGCATCGTAAAGTTTCATATTGTAGCCCGACAGCAGTTTGGAGGTGTGGTCGTAAAAGTCCTGTATGTTCTTCAAACCGCCGTTTTCCTGCATATTGAAAAAATTGATGATGTAACTGATGCGGAAACCATACACCTCGTTGCGCGTCTGGAAATGACCGAGGATGTCGGCTACGATATTGCGTGTGTTCTGGTTGCTGAAATACCCTTCATTGAGATAGCCGCGCAAGTTAAACGCGATGTTGAAAAGGTCGCGGATGTTCTGCACGTGGGTGGCATAAAGGGTGTTCTCGGTCTCTAAACTGTAGGTGTACGCAATTTGGGTATAGGAAGTCTTTAGTTTGTAGTATTTTAAATCGCTTTGATTTTTGAAATATAGGGGATAGGGATTGGTGAACAGCGAAAAACCGGGCTCTTTGGTGAAAGAGAAATTCATCGGCTTGTGTGCCTGTCCGTGAATGCCCAAAGATTGGAACAGGTTCTCATTTCGTAAGAGGGGGTCGAACTGATAGACCAATCCGATGGTGGTGTCAATTTCTTTGTAATCAACTGGTTGGAAGAAGGTAGTGCCGCATTGGGTGTAGGATGTGGGAAGATAGGAGGGAGAGATGGCCATTGCGGAGTCCACCTCATGATGGAACGGGTCTTCCGCCTCCTCTTTCTCCTCCTGGGCAAAAGCCGGAAAAGCTGCCAGGGAAAGCAGGAGAAGAAGGATGAGATAGCGGTAGTGTTTCATAGAAAATGCTAAAATTGGAATCCGACCATCACGTTGATAAACGATTGTTTTACTGAGGTTCTGTCTTGGAAGAAAGGTCTGATGGCGCGCTTATATGCCACCTCCACGGTGAAGAATTTGATGCGGCAACCAAATCCCGCCTGATAGAGGAACTGGTGCTGCATGAGGTTGTGCTTGCTATATTTGATGTCGTTGTTGGTGACATGGATGAGCGGCTGGTACATGATGCCGATATGGGGCATGAGGGCCACAATTTTGCGCTGACCTACAGGGAAATAGCCGAGCACGCGGAGCGGAATTTGCAGGTAGCGGCTCTCTACCGTTTCCCTTCCCATGAAGACGGAGTCGAGGGTATAGGCTTCGTAATGTCCTTTGAAAAACATGTACTGAAGTCCCAACTCTCCAAACACATACTGGTAGCCGCCTCGTGCGAAGAAGCCGAAGGTGCCGGAAAAAACGCTCTCCAACTTGTCGAAGTTCGACAGCTGGCGGTTGCTGATCACGAAGTCGGTGCCGAGACGGAAGCCGATGTGCAGATAGTTTTCCAACTCCTTGTTCTGCAACTGTATCTCCTGTCCGCCCATCGGGGAGGGAAGGGGAAGGGCGCGCTTCAGCGAGTCGCCGTTGGTGGCGTGGAGGGCGGAGAAAGCCGCCGTCATCACAAATACGAGGGTGAGGACTCTATTTCTCATCGGTGTCGGGGGTTGGTGTGGGTTTCTTTTTCGGGGTGTTGAACTGGCTCATGGTGCGCTGGAGGCCTGCTGTGGCGAACGAAAGCACCATCTCGGTGGCGGTCTCGATGGCCGGTTCGATGGTCTCGGTCATCTCTTTCTTGTCGAACCGTCCCAGCACATACTCGATCTGGTAGCCTTGCGGGAAGTCGTGGCCAACGCCGAAACGCAGCCGGGGGAAGTCGCCGTTGCCCACCCGCTCAATGATGTCGTTCAGACCGTTGTGCGTGCCGCCGCTTCCTTTTCCTCTCATGCGAAGCTGTCCGGGCGGCAGGTCGATGTCGTCGCAGATGACCAAAATGTTGTCTTCCTCCACCTTCTCATGCTCCATCCAGTATTTCACCGCCTTGCCACTCAGGTTCATATAGGTGGTGGGCATCACCAAGATGAGCGTGCGGCCCTTGTATTTCCCCTCCGCCACGTAGGCATGACGGTCGGTGCGAAAAGTGACCGACAATTTCTTCGCCAAAGCATTAACTACCTCAAAACCAATATTATGACGAGTGCCAGTATATTGGTCTTCAGCGTTCCCCAGCCCGAATATGATGAATTTTCTGCTATTTTCCACTATACAAAATTTGAACTTGCAAAAATACATCTTTTTTCCGATTACTCCAACCGATGAGCGCAGATTGCACCCTCCGTGAAACAAAAATTGTGAATTTTCGTATGAAGGCTTGCAAATTGAGAAATTTTGTTTACTTTTGCGGTTCAAATAATTTTATAAAAATCTGATGAAAATGAAGAAAATTGCAATTGCTTTTTATGCGCTGGCCGCCATCTGTTTCGTGACGCTTTTCACACAGTGCAAGGAACCCGTCTGTGATTTGGTTCTTCATGTCCATAAAACCACTACTGGCATCGACACCGCCGACGCACTGCCCCACTGCATGGTGCGTGTCGGCCTGGAAGACAATTATGCCGACTTCGCCAAAGCCGAAGGGTATACCGACCAGAATGGTGTCTTCACCCATACCTTCAAATACGAAGCTCTTCTGGATGTGGAAGCTGTGTACGACAGCTCTTGGATCGATACTAATAATATTCAGCATCGTGATTATTATGTGGGCACCGGTCGTGTGAAACTTGAACCTGGTGAGGCCGTCGAGCAGTACATTTTGGCTACCGAAGCCCAGTAGTTTTGAACAAACGTTCCGTTTTTCTGTACGCCGCCTTTGCCATCGCCACCGCCGTGGTGATGCTGTTGGTGTTGTGTCGTCCCCAACCGGTCTATACCCCCATCCCAAAAGATGACGTGGTTTATGTGGAGAACCGCACCAACACCCTTCACGTGCTGCTGTTCTGCCACTCTTCCGATTACTTTCTCTACCGTGGCACCACCGTCGGTTTCCAGTACGAACTGCTGAACATCCTTGGTGACTCGCTCCAGAAAGACATCCAATTCACCTTTACCACAGACCCTGAAGAGGTGCGCTCCCATTTCTTCACCAGCGACTTTGACATCATCGCCTTCGATGTGGACCCCAACCAGTCCAACCGCGACAAGCTCTGCTTATCAGAACCGCATTCCACTTTTCATCCAGTGCTCCTTCAACATCGAAAAGCTCTCCCCGATACAGCCGATGTTATCCATGTCCCTTCCCATTTCCCCTGCATCATCAACAACGACTCGCTTCCGGTAGTAAACGGGAAATGGCAGTTCTGCTCCGACACGTTGCTGGCCGAGGAGTTGGTGGAGTTGTTGCAGGACGACAGCATCCACTATCTCGTCACCGACTGCAATACAGCCATCATGCTCAACCCCTTCTATTCTGATTTGCAGATTGTGAAGAGTATCGGTCCAGAGGTGGAACGCCGCTGGGTGCTCAATCCAGCCAACATCTCCAAGAATGACAGTATTAACAACTGGCTCGTATCGTTCAGACAGACAGAGAAATACGCCAAACTATGCAACAAGTATTTTCATCCTCACTCCCGTTATATTCTGGGCGGTGGACGTGAAAAACGCAAGCGCAGCATCTCCTCTTACGATGCCGTTATGAAGCGTTACGGTACGAAATATGGGGTAGATTGGCGGTTTGTATCCTCCATCATACGGCAGGAGTCGGGCTTCAAGACTGATTTGGTGGGGATGGGAGGAAGTTTTGGTGTTATGCAGATGATGCCTGCCACGGCAGCCAATTTCGGGGTCAGCGACACCTCTTCGGTGGAGCAGCAGATCTGTGCGGGGGTGCGGCTGTTGGCCCGTCTCGACCACATGTTCGCCAAGTATGTGGAAGATGCCGACGAGCGGCTCTATTACGTTGCGGCGGCCTACAACGCCGGCAGCGGTCACGTTGTGGATGCCTGCGAGCTCTGCATTAAATATGGCGGCGATGTAACCTCATGGAAAGAGGTCTCCCAGTATCTTCTCTTAAAAAAGGAACACAAATACTACTCCGACCCGGTCGTGAAATGCGGTTACTATCCAGGCCGTCATACCGTCAACTATGTGGAGGCTGTGATGAACCGTTACCACGGTTATCGGATGAGCCTTCCGGCGGGGAAGTAGGACGCTTTTGCATTTCTCTGAGTTCTGTTTTTTTTTATTTCTTCCCCCTTGCATCAAACGACTGCCATTGTTCGTTAATGCCATGGAGATAATCCCAGTAAAATTCAAGGATGGTGGCCGACATGTCATCAGGATGTTTGAGGCCGCGTTTAAATAGGTATGTTTGAAGGCGGGAGCCTGCCCACAGCCCCCAGTTGTTGCGAAGCCACATCCCTAATCCGAGGTGAAGGTCAATGGTCTCCTCTCTGTTGCTGTAATTCCTGATGGTATTCCGATCCGATGCGCACAGTAGGGTGTCGAGCTGGTGGAAGCACTCTTCGATGTTGCGGGGGATGTAAAAACCATTGATGGTGTCAGCTTCCCATCGTTTCTTTAGCTCTTCCTTTTCACACTGCTTTTCTAGCTTTCGCTCTTTGGCTGCCACTTTGTTGTTGCTTTTGCGGAGAGATGCGGTAATCTCTTGATACCAGATGTCGATTCCGTTGGGAAGGGTGGAGGGAAACTGATAGTCCAAAGCTGTAATGGCATTGCGAAGTTCCGTTTCAGGCAGATGTTCTCTGTTTGTTAACTGAATGATAGAGACTGCCCCGTCGCGGCTGATGCGCAGCCATGCATGTACGGGGTAGTATTTGTATCGTTCATGGTTGTAAGTTCCATCCTTGTCTTTCTCATTTTTGTCATCTTTCATTTTAAGAGCCTTAGCCAGAGCATTTTCCACAGAATAGCCCTCTTGGTCGTTTCGGAGGGATGCATACTCGTCGGCATTCTTGAATCTCTCCTCTGTGCGCATGATGGTCGGCATGGCAGATAACTGTTCCAACGTGAAGGTGTTGAAATCTGCCTCTGTGAATTGTCCGGTGAGGATGTTCAGTTTGATAAGTTTGTAGGTGGAGGTGTAGATGAAAGCCGTGTCATGGTAGAAGAAAATGGGATGATCAGACACGAATTTTTCTAGGGGAGAGGTGCGATGGGAGAATGTGTAAATGTATTCTCCAGCACCGATATATTCCACTTCTCGAGCATTAAAAAGCAGAAAGTTTTCACATCTGTCGCATTGGAACAGCTCGTCCAGCGTGAAGCGGCGAAATACTTTCCCATTGTGGTAAAGGTCGATTTCATGGGTGATGTAAGCGGAAGTATCTTTGCTGTGATAGGCGTTGTTGATAATATGCGCCACCGTGCTTCCGTCGTCACTGACCAGTAGATGGCCTTCAACCATACAGTCTGGGATGGTGTACAGGAGTTTCGAGGTGCGATTGTCGTACACGTCGGTTTTGCCCCTGCGAGATTCACTTATGCTGGAGTAGGGGACAGATATGACTTTGTATTGGTGGTTGGGCGAATAAACAGTGACCACATTTCGGTAGGGTGGACTGGTGATGGCTTCGGCGGTTCCAGAAAAAAGGAACAAAATGAGGCCGAGGATAGCCACCAGGGTGATGGTGGGACGTTTTCTCATGGCTAACTACTAATTTTTCTGTGTCATAATGTCCAGCACCAGACTATCGGTGGCGGCCATGCCCTGAAGTCCGATGTTGGCGAGGTTGCGCACGCACTTCTCGATGTCTTCATCAATGATGCCCTCCACGGGGCTTACGGTTTTGTCTTCCATGGCCAGCATGGCCGAGAGCACGGCGGTGGACACGCCCGTCGCCACCTTCAGGGCGCAGCTGGGCTTGGCACCGTCGCAGATCATGCCCGTGATGTTGGCGATCATGTTCTTCACGGCGAAGACCACCTGCTGGTAGTCACCGCCCATGAGGTGGGTGATGCCGCAGGCCGATCCCGTGGCGGCCACCACGCAGCCGCACAGCGGCGAAAGCCGTCCGAAGCTCTGCTTGATGTAGATGACCGTCAGGTGGCTCAGCATCAGTGCGCGGATGAGCTCCTCCTCGCTCTTCAGCCGCTCCTTGGCATATACCCATACCGGCAGCGTTGCGGCGATGCCCTGGTTGCCGCTGCCCGAGTTGCTCATCACGGGCACCTTCACGCCCGCCATACGCGCGTCGCAGGCGGCGGAGGTGTAGGCGAGAATCTTCGAGTAGATGCCGTTGCCGAAAAACTGCTCCTTCGGCTGTGTGAAAATGGTGCGCCCCAAAGCATGGCCGTAGTTGTTCATCAGCGACATCTCCGCCGCCCGCTTGTTCAGCTCGGCACTCTCCAAAATGAAACGTATCTCGTTGACGGGTGCGGTGGTGGCAAACTCATACACCTGCCGCATCGTGAGACGGGGCGCCTTGCCCGCCTCCGCTGTCGTGGAGGTCACTCCCTCGTCAAGCAGCACCTCGCCGTTCTTCGACAGGTGGCTGAAGTGGGTGTGTTCGCCGCGGATCACCACCCGCGCCTTGTCCTCCCCGTTATGTCCGACCACCTCAATGTACAGCTTCTCTTCGGTGTCTTTTTTCTGACTGATATGGATGCGCTGCTGGGCAATGTAGGCCTTGGCTTTCTCCACATCCTCGGGGGTGATGTCGCGCAGCACCTCCAGCTGGTAGTCCGAATGTCCTGCCATGGCGCCCAGTGCGATGGCGACAGGCAGTCCCACCATGCCGGTGCCGGGTATGCCGACTCCCATGGCGTTCTTCAGCATGTTGGCGCTAAGTTCCACCGTCAGTTGTTTCGGCACGCCGCCGAGGATTTCGGTGCAACGGGCGGCGGCCAGCGCCACAGCCATAGGCTCCGTACACCCGATGGCGGGCACCACTTCGCGTTTCACTAAGTCGATGATAAGGTTTCTCTCTTCGGGTGACATTTTTTTAATTTACAATTAACAATTAACAATGTACAATTTTCAATTGACAATTATTTTGAGCGGGAAGATTTGAGGATGCTTGTCAGTATGCGGATGATTTCCTTATTATCGGCATTAATACTCTCAAATGATTTTTCTTCAATGTAATCACTTTCATGCAAAAGTTCAAGCCAATATTCCGTTTCGCCCGCTTCCTTGAGTGCTATTGATAATTTAGCCTCAAAATCTTTTTTTGATTGAGCCAATGAAGCCTCCTTCGCATTTGCACCGATACTTGTACCGCTACGAAGCACCTGTTTGGATAACACAAACTCTTTTCTCTCGTCACACAGATATTTATATAGTCGTATTATCCTCAGCGCAAACGCTTTACTCTTCACCAATATCAAATTTTCTTCGCTACGCTTCATGAATGTTTAATTTACAATTGACAATGTACAATGTACAATTTTTTGTGGTATGTATTCTTCAAATTCTAAAAATCAATTTTTGCTTCATATAGCTCGTGTATAATTATAATTTTGTACATTGTTCATTGTACATTATTCATTGTACATTATTCATTGTTCATTATTCATTGTTCATTATTCATTGTTCATTGTACATTATTCATTGTACATTATTCATTGTACATTATTCATTGTTCATTATTCATTGTTCATTGTACATTGTTCATTCAAACAGTTGTTTGTAAATCTCCTCAATCTTGGAGATGGGGATCAGTTGGATTTTATAGTTTTTTCGCTGGATGCCTTTCAGGTTGTATTTGGAAAGGAACATCCGAGTGAAGCCCAACTTGTCGGCCTCGGCGATGCGCTGTTCGATGCGTGTCACGGGACGGATTTCGCCGTTCAGTCCCATCTCGCCGGCGAAGCAGGTCTTGGTGTCGATGGGAAGGTCGGCGGCGGAGGAGAGGATGGCGGCCACGATGGCGAGGTTGATGGCGGGGTCGTCCACATGGATGCCGCCGGCGATGTTGATGAACACATCCTTCGCCCCGAGTTTGAAGTGGCACCGTTTCTCCAGCACGGCCAGCAGCATGTTGAGCCGGCGGATGTCGTAGCCGGTGGCGGCGCGTTGCGGGGTGCCATACACCGCGCTGCTTACCAGCGCCTGTATCTCGATGGTCATGGCGCGGGTGCCCTCCATCACCACTGAGATGGCGCTGCCGCTGAAGTCCTCGTCGCGGTCCGACACGAGGAT
>JAEEGG010001882.1_pt1 | contig 55430 bp, 49 predicted proteins | sample 9134161 | NCBI WGS metagenome assembly JAEEGG01 (sample SAMN16246543, study PRJNA631951) | gut metagenome | biome: gut microbiome; feature: rumen; material: CR-attached | host: Bos | place: Iran: Karaj | collected 2018-10 | reverse complement strand
GACTGCCAACCTATCGACCGCTGTGCCCGTGACCTTCAACGAAGCTTCCACAGGTGCTGCCCTCGTGAAACGACTGCCGAAAGTGACAGCCGACATCGGGCCCGACACGAAGATGGTACTGCTGCCAGGTAGCGTGTTCGACGCCAACGGAATCAATATCGGCCCGGAAACCATGGCGGCCGTGTTCCGCACTTTCTTCAATGGTGGCTATCTCGCCATCGAGCGGCCTACCAATATGCAGATAGCGAACTTTGTGATCATTATGTTGGCCGAGCTCATAGAAATGGAAGAGCTCACCTACGAGGAATTGTATAGTCTGACCCACGAGGAGGCACGAGCCGCAGCCGCCGCTTCGCCCCGTATTGACCGCATGAAAGCCCGAATGGAGAACATGCGCCGCTATGCTACTCGTGCTGACGGCGGTGACGGCCTCGACGACCTGTTTGCCGAAATGGTGATCATGGGCCCCGACGACTACTTCATGCAGGAACCACTCGACAAGCTGACCACCTATATGTACTCTGAAGACAGCGAGGGCAACACGACAGCCGCCCAAGCCGTCACCTCGACACTGAAACGTACACAGGCTGTCAGTGGCACCCTGGCCGATGCTGCCGCCGACTGGCTTAACATCGTGGAGAAGGAGAACGAGGCGAAGCAGTATGTTGTCGCCGACACCCGTCGCCTCAGCATGACACGTGCGGGTAGCGGACCTATCAACGACCTGATAGACGCCAGCGAGACGTTTACTTACAACGGCTGCATCAGTTGGAAAGACGACGACACGACAGTGCACAACTACTCGAACCGAGTGAACATACGTGTCAGTTCGTGGGGCGTCCACAACATCGAGGCCAACAAGGACTATTACTACCTTAAGCAGAACGTGACACTGAGGATGGGTAATGATAACGGCTGGAAGATATTCTACCCGACAAACAGTGAGAATAGCTGGTACAGGGCCACCAATTATGGCAACTATAACCGCTGGTACGGCTCATTCCTCTCGCAGTACGAGACGTCGATGAACCTCACGGGTAGCGGCACTATCCATCTGGAGGCAGCGGCGCCCAACACCGACAACAACTCGTCATCTACCAGCGTAACAGTCGGCTCGTCCTCCTCGAGGTCTGAGACCGTGGGCCTCTCGTGGAGTGCAGGCGCCAACATGTCGGGCCCGATGGCATCCGTCGGTGGCAGTTACAGCGTTGGAACTACGCAGGGCACATCCTTCTCGATGGGCATGTCACAGACCAACAAGGAACTGGGCGTGAAGAAGAATACCTCGGGCTCGAAGGTGACGTGGACCTATAAGGGGGCGCTGCCACAGTACTATGAGAACGTGGGCTCTACCATCTACTATTGTCACCAGATGGCGGCCAACATTCTGGTCAACGACGCCGACGTGGCCAACGAGATATGTTGGTCTGTCAGCAACCCCTCGGGACAGTACACAGCCGAAATCACCTCGGTGCCGCAAACAGCCTCCTTGCTCTACGAATATAAAAAAAAGGATGGCTACAAGAATGCGCCGCACAAGTATGAATACTGCACGGCCGAGACAGCTACCTACACCCACACGCTCCTGGAGCCCAGTCGTGCTATGCAGACGTGGCGCATGAACATCACCATCGACCAGTGGGATGGCACGCCAGTCGTCGGAGCGCTAGGCGATCTGGAATCGAATATTCGCAATGCCTTCCCCGACCTTTATGCCAACGTTTTCAAGGTGGCAGACAAGACGCCGACCAGCCTGACGGGCATCACCGCTGTTGTGAACTACACGAAGAGTGTGATGGGCAACCGCCTTGACATTCTGCAGAGCTATGCCCGCTCGTGGGGCATCAAGCAGTTCACCATCCACTGGAGCTGCGACGACCTGAACGTCAAGACTCGGGAGGGCTTCGTCGTGAAGGTAGACTGAAAAAAGAATCCCGCCAGATAGTCTGGCGGGATTGATGGATATTGGTAAGTTGTAAAGGGCTTACTTAATGTTCAATACAACGAGCGACTTGGCGGGCACTTTGACTGTGAGAGTGCCCTTCTTCAGTTTAGCATCCTTGTACTCCTTGGGAGATACAACGTCGGGATGCTGGAAGTCGTTGTAATCAGCCACGTTCTTTGAGGTTAGGATACGGCCAGAGACTGTCTTAGCATTGAAGCCGGCAAAGTTGAAGTCGATGGTCTGATCCTTGTCGAGGCTCACGTTGGTAATGGCCAGTACTACAGAGCCGTCCTTCGTCTTGGCTGCCGAAGCGGAGAGCACGGGGCAGGGGCGGGTAGTGTTGTCGGCAGTCTTGGCCTTTTCCTTGAAGTATTCCTTGCTGCACTGGATGGTCTCGCTCTCAAGGTCGACGGGCAGATAGGTAGCCTCCTGGAATGGTGTGTACATCTCGAACACGTGGTAGGTCGGGGTAAGCACCATGTGGCCTGTGCCTTCCTGGTCGGTGAGAATCATCGATTGGAGCACGTTCACCACCTGAGCGATATTGGCCATCTTTACGCGGTCGGTGTATTTGTGGAACACGTTGAGGCTCAGAGAGGCTACGAAGGCATCGCGGAGTGCGTTCTGCTGATACAGGTGACCGGGGATGGTGCCGGGCTCCTCGTCCCACCAGGTGCCCCACTCATCAACGAGCAGACCGATGGTGTTCTTCGGGTCTTTCTCGTCCATGATGGCCTTGTGCTTCTTAATGACCTCCTCAATCTCCAGACACTTGCCCAAAGCCCAGTAGTACTGGTCGGTGTCGAAGTTGGTGGCAGAGCCCTTGGGGCCGTTCCAACCTGTGCAAGTATAATAATGTAAGGAGATACCCTGCATCTGGTGGCCGATGTTATCCATCAGCACGGTAGTCCAGTTGTAGTCGTAGTCGCTGGCACCGGAGGCAATGCGATAGAGGCGGTTCTTGCCCTGGTCGCGGAGGTAGGTGTTGAACTTGCGATACTCGTTAGAGTAATACTCAGGGCGCATGTTACCGCCACAGCCCCATGCTTCGTTGCCTATACCGAAGTATTTCACATGCCAAGCCTTGTCACGGCCGTTCTGACGGCGCAGGCGTGCCATTGGGGTGTCACCGTCGCTGGTCATATACTCCACCCACTGAGCCATCTCCTTTACGGTACCAGAACCTACGTTGCCGCTGATGTAGGGCTCACAGTCGAGCATCTCACAGAGGTTCAGGAACTCATGGGTACCGAAAGAGTTGTCTTCGATGGTTCCGCCCCAGTTGTTGTTGCGCAGCGAAGGACGCTGATCCTTAGGACCGATACCGTCCATCCAGTGATAATCGTCGGCGAAACAGCCGCCAGGCCAGCGGAGTACGGGAATCTTTAGGGCTTTCAGAGCCTCGAACACATCTTTGCGGTAACCGTTGATGTTAGGAATCTGTGAGCCTTCGCCCACCCAGAGGCCGCCGTAGATGCAGCTGCCCAGGTGCTCGGAGAACTGACCATAGATCTCACGGTTTATCTTGGCTCCTGCCTGATCGGCGTGAACCGTTGCCTTCACGTTCTTCGCTTGCGAAGCGTCTCCTGACGTCGCCGAGCGGTTTGCGGCCATTGCTCCTGTGGCAACGGCCAGCGCGATAGTCGCGGTAAATAGTATTCTTTTCATACTTATTTGTTGGTGATTAAATTATATATTATATTAAAGATTTATTTGCTTGTAGTTCCTATTTTGGTTCTACGTGTACGGCGACATGTGTATCCTCGCCGTAACGTTCTCTCAGTACGTCTTCAACCTCTGAGGCCTTGTCGTGAGCTTCGTTCAGGGTAATACCTCCATCCATCAGGATGTGCAGCTCGATGGCGTAATGATTGCCTATCCTACGGGTTCGCAGATCATGAGGATCAGCCACACCAGGTATTGATGCTGCCAATTGCAGAATCTCGTCTTCCACACAATCGGGTAGCGACTGTTCCATCAGGTCGCCAATGCCATTGCGTAGCAGGTCGGCGGCCACCTTTATGATAAAGACGCCTACGATGACTGAAGCTACTGGGTCGAGTACTGTCCATTGTTGCCCTAAGAAGATAGCACCACCAATGCCAACAGAGGTGCCGACAGATGATAATGCATCGCTGCGATGATGCCATGCATTAGCTTCTACGGCTGGTGAGTTAAGTTTGCGGGCCTTAATCATGGAGTAATGGTAAACGGCTTCTTTTAATACGATTGATATGAGAGCAGCCCAGAGGGCTAAAATGCCTGGAGCTTCAAGTTTTGAACCGTTGGTCCATGCAATGATCTTCATCGTGCCGTGGTAGAGAATGCCTATGGCTACAGCCAGAAGGGCGACGCCTATCATGGTCATGGCAAGTGTCTCGTACTTTCCGTGTCCGTAGTCGTGCGACTTATCCTTTGGCTTGCCACTGATGTGCACAAACACCAGTACGATTATATCGGTGACAAAATCGGATAGTGAGTGAACAGCATCTGCCACCATAGCGGCACTATGGCCTAGGATACCGGCCACGAACTTAAACAGCAGCAGTATGACATTGACTGCTCCTCCAACCAGCGTTACCTTATAGATTTCTTTATTTCTTTCCATGACATTTAAGAACCGCCTCTTCATAGTAAAGGGGCGGTTCTTTTTTGCACAATCACTTACTTGTTGTCTACAGCTGCCTGTTCGATGGGGAGACAGCGCTTGTAGTTCTCAATGTACTTCTCGAAACCTGCTACATCCTCAGCAGTGGGGGCGATAGAGATTCCTGTGTTGCCAGAGAAGACAACGCTCTCGAGATAATCGGCAAGGCTGAGCTTGTTGGGATTATTTACGGCATAGCCAGCCAGCAGGGCAATACCCCATGCTCCACCTTCACCAGCAGTCTCCATCACTGATATTGGGCTGTTCAGGGCTGCAGCGAGCATGCGCTGACCTACGCCTGCTGTCTTGAAGTAACCTCCATGACCCGTGATGCGGTCTACCTTGATCTTCTCTTCCTTGAACAGAATGTCGTTACCTATCTTCAGCACGCCGATGGCACCGTATAGGTGGGCACGCATGAAGTTAGCGAGGTTGAACTTATCGTTGGCAGAACGTACGAACATGGGACGACCTTCGCTAAGACCTGTAACGGGCTCACCGCTAACATAATTGTAGGCCATCAGTCCGCCGCAGTCGGTATCACCTTCGAGAGCCTTGTTGAAGAGCTTACCGTAAATTTCGTTCATATCTACCTTAACGCCAAGAAGTTGCTGGTATTCCTTAAACAATCCCACCCAGGCATTAATATCACTGGTACAGTTGTTACAGTGAACCATTGCTACGAGGCTGCCGTCAGGTGTAGTTACCATGTCAATCATCTCATATGGCTTGCTCAGTTCTTTTTCCAATACGATCATTGAGAAACTGGAGGTTCCTGCAGATACATTACCTGTGCGCTGTTTTACAGCGTTGGTAGCTACCATACCGGTGCCAGCGTCACCTTCTGGGGGACATACGGGGATGCCTGCCTTGAGGTGACCAGAAACATCGAGCTTCTTGGCACCTTCAGGTGTCAGGAAATCTGCGCTCTCACCCGCGTTGAGTGACTTTGGCAGAATGTCGAGCAGCTTCCAGGAGAAGCCTTTCGGAGCAATGAGCTCGTCAAACTTCTTTACCATGGTGGCGTCGTAAGTCTTGGTCTTCGGATCAACGGGAATCATACCTGATGCATCGCCTACGCCCAGAACAAACTGACCGGTTACCTGCCAATGCACATAACCAGCGAGGGTGGTGAGGTATTTGATGTCGCTGACATGCTCCTCGTTGTCGAGAATAGCCTCGTAGAGGTGTGAGATGCTCCAGCGCAGGGGGATGTTGTAGTTGAAGAGCTTTGAAAGTTCTGCAGCAGCCTTACCTGTGTTGGTATTACGCCAGGTACGGAAAGGAACCAGAATCTCCTGCTTCTCATTGAAAGCCATATAACCATGCATCATAGCAGAGAAGCCAATGGCGGCAAGGGCTTCGATTTCGCAGTCATATTGTGCCATAACATCCTTGCGGAGTTCTGCATAACAGTCCTGCAAGCCATACCATACAGCCTCAGTAGAGTAGGTCCAGAGACCATCTACTAACTGGTTCTCCCACTCGTGTGAGCCTTGGGCTATGGGCTTATTGTCCTCGTCGATGAGGACGGCCTTGATTCTTGTAGAACCGAATTCGATTCCTAGGATAGCTTTTCCAGCTTGTATCGTTTCTTTTGCTGTCATAATCAATTATTTTTTGCACGGATTAACGCGGCTTTTTATAAAAAACACTGCTTTCAATAAAGCCGTACCCTTACTCATAAGGCCGTGTTAATCCGTGCCTAATTATTTTTATCTCAGCGCCTTGTTAAGCATGTAGTAAACCTCGTTGTTGCGGAGGGTCTGCTTGAAGTCGGCAATGTTGGTCTGCTTGTTGATGCGGACATATTCAATGCCAGTCATCTCAGCAAAGTCCTCCCAATACTCCTCGTTGATATCGTAAGAGAAGGCACTGTGGTGTGTACCACCGGCAAGGATCCATGCAGCGGCACCAATCTCAAAAGTAGGCTGTGGAACCCACAGAGCAGAAGCTACAGGGAGCTTTGGCATGGGCTGTGGCTCGATGCACTCTACCTCCTGAGAGATCAGACGGAAACGGTTGCCCAGGTCGACAACGGTAGCCTTGATACCAGCACCGGTCTTAGATGTAAATACCAGACGGGCTGTCTGTTGCTTACGGATACCGATACCGAGGAAGTGAACTTCGAGTTTGGGCTTGTCGGTAGCAATCAGCGGACAAATCTCGAGCATGTGGCTCTGCAGACAAGAACTCTTGTCGCCAGCGAAGTTGAGGGTGTAGTCCTCGAGGAATGAGCAACCTGTAGGCATGCCCTGCTGGATGACCCACAGAGTGCGATAGAGACAAGCAGTCTTCCAGTCACCCTCGGCACCGAAACCATAACCCTCTTCCATGAGGCGCTGCGAAGCCAGACCGGGAATCTGGTCGAAACCGCAGAAGTCAGGTGCGTCGATATCGGCATCGCCCAGGTCGTCGAAATTGGTGGTGAAAGCAGTAGCACCCTCATCCTTCAGAACACGGCGAAGAGCGATCTCGGCCTTGGCTGCATTCTTCACCTTCTCCCAATAAACCTGCTCACCGCTCTCGTCAATCTTGATGGTGTAGAGGTTCTTGTACTCCTCAACCAGGGCGTCGGCCTCGGCGTCGGTTACCTTCTTGAAGTACTCCATCAGAGAAGAAACAGGGTAGTAGTCTACGTGATAACCCAAACGCTGTTCGAACTCTACGCGGTCGCCATCGGTAACGGCTACATTGTTCATGTTCATACCGAACATCAAGCAACGTACGTTGTGAGCATCGGCTACACCAGCTGCCACACGAGCCCAAACGGCAATCTGCTTCTGAGCCTTCTCGTCCTTCCAGTAGCCGCAAACCACCTTACGGGCCACACGCATACGAGTACAGATGTGTCCGAACTCGATGTCACCGTGAGCACTTTGGTTGAGGTTCATGAAGTCCATGTCAATCTCACTCCAGGGAATCTCGGCATTATATTGGGTGTGGAAGTGGAGGAGGGGCTTCTGCAACTGCTGCAGACCCTTGATCCACATCTTAGCGGGTGAGAAAGTATGCATCCAAGTGATGATACCTACACACTTCTCGTCGTTATTAGCTGCCAGCATCACCTGCTCTACTTCCTTAGAGCTATTGGCTGTGCCCTTATATACAATCTTCACGGGGATGTTGCCGCTCTTGTTCAGACCGTCAACCATCTCCTTAGAGTGTCCATCAACTGCAACCACTGCATCACCTCCGTATAGAAGCTGTGCACCAGTTACCCACCAAATCTCATAATTATCAAATGCTTTCATTTATAGTATAATTGTTTTCTTAAATATGTAATTAATGCTTTTGTCCCTTCTGTCCGTAATAGGCATTAGGTCCGTGTTTGCGCATATAATGTTTCTCAACTAACAACGGATTCATCGTCAACTTTGGGTTTACCGAGAATGCTATAAATGCCATCTTGGCGCACTGCTCCATAACCTTAGCATTATAAACGGCGTTGTCGGGAGATGTTCCCCATGAGAACGGACCATGGTTTTTGACTAAAACGGCGGGAGTGTGATCGGGATTGATCTTGCGGATGTTTAATATCTCGTCGACAATCACGTTTCCTGTCTCCAGCTCATAGTTGCCCTTGACTTCTTCTTCCGTCATATCACGTGTACAGGGGATATCCTGATAGAAGTAGTCGGCGTGAGTTGTACCAATGTTGGGAATATCTCGGCCAGCTTGAGCAAAGGCCGTGGCATAAGTGGAGTGTGTGTGTACTACACCTTGGATATTGGGAAATGAACGGTATAAAACCAGATGGGTCGGGGTGTCGGATGAGGGATTCAACTCTCCATCGACAACTTCGCCAGTCTTGAGATCAACCACTACCATATCTGATGCTTTCATTACATCATAATCAACGCCAGAGGGCTTGATGACAACCAATCCGTGTTCGCGGTCAATACCTGACACATTTCCCCACGTGAAGATGACAAGGTCTTGTTTCACGAGGTCAAGGTTTGCCTTGAATACTTTTTCTTTCAGTTCTTCTAACATATGTCTTATAATTTAAAATTCGGGTCTTCGTTATAAGCTCGCTTGTTGAATCGGTAGAGGTATGCTCCGCGTTTAGAGCCTTTCTTGTCAATGAGCTCTGTCTTTTCAATGAAGTCCATATCTTTAATACGTTTGCGGAAATTTCGCTTGTCAAGTTCTTCGCCGTTCACAGCCTCATAGAGCTTCTGCAATTGAGTTAGGGTGAACAGTTTTGGAAGCAGACGAAAGCCTACTGGCTCTTGCGAGAGTTTCTGTTGCATCATCTTCCTTGCCTTCCTAACCATCTCGTTATGATCAGAGTATAGCTTGGGAACTTCATTGACGTCCATCCACTCGACACCGTGTGCCTCGCGAAGCGTATCGTCATAATCGCTGACATTGATAAGAGCGTAATATGCAATAGATACCACTCGCTCACCAGGGTCACGGTCGACGTTACCAAAAGCACCGACTTGGCGCATGTATAGGTTCCGAAGTCCGGTTAGTTCGTAAAGTGTACGACTGGCAGCATCGTCAACGCTTTCTTGGGCGTTAACGAAGCCTCCGTAGAGGCTCCATTCGCCACGGCCGGGATCCATCTTACGTTTGCCTATCAGTATTTTCAACTTACCTTCGTCAAAACCGAAGATAATGCAGTCTACCGATAACCAGACCTTGGAATGATCGCCATAGAAATTTGTCATTTCCTTGTTTTTTGATTACCAGAAATAAATATAGAAAGCTACTGTGATAGTCAGGATAATTACCGTATGAATAACATCCCAGTGATTCCAACTGGCACGTGTAGCTGCACGCTGCTCAGGTGTGGAAGTACCAAATACCAGACCTTGGATCTTCTGATTGTCAGGAGCCTCGGTAATCAGTGATACAATGATTACGATGAGACAGCAGACAATCAACATGACTCCGCAGAAGAACAACCAGTTGAAGTCGTAGAACACGGCCTTGAACCAGTTGTCGGCTGCATCTGTCGCGTTGCTGTAGTAAACCTTGGCGCCCAGACGGGTCAGACCAATGATAATACCAGAAAGCAGTCCCCACATACCACCCTTGGCTGAGGCACGCTTCCAACAAATACCAAGAAGGAAAGCTGCTGCGATACCAGGAGCAAGTACAGACTGCACATCTTGCAGATAGTTATAAAGCACGTTACCTACGGAACGCATGATGGGAATCCACAGAATACCGAGAATCACAATAACAACAGTTGCAGTCTGTCCAATGCGTACAAGACTCTTCTCCGATGTCTCCGGCTTCAGGCGTTTCCAGAAGTCTATGGTGAACAGCATGGCTGAAGAATTAAACAGAGATGCCAGTGATGACATCAGGGCTGCGAGAATACCACAGACAACAAGACCTTTCACACCTGCAGGAAGAATCTTTGCAACGAGGGTGGGGAAGGCGGCATCGGCATTTGGTGTACCGTCAGCAAGCAATGGAAGGAAACCACCGTCGCCGATGTATTTCTGATGCAGGGCAAATGCTATCATACCGGGAATCAGGAAAAGAAATACAGGAAGCAACTTCAAGTATGCACCGAAGATAGTACCACGACGAGCTTCCTTCTCATCCTTACCAGAAAGAACACGCTGTACGATATATTGGTCGGTACACCAGTACCAGAAACCGATAACGGCAGAACCAATCAGTGCACCGAGCCAGGGATATTGTGGGTCGCTGTTAGAACGCATCAGATGGATCATCGTACCTGTGGCTCCTTCATAACTAGGCTTTACATCACAGAGCTGCAGCATCTGATCCCAACTGCCTAAGGCCTTCATGCCTAATACAAGGATGATGAGTGAACCAAGTAAAAGAATGGGTGTCTGGAGGACTGATGTATAGAGTACGGACTTCATACCTCCGAAAATGGTGTAGATAGCCGTAATAACTACCAGTCCGATGGCTGCAATCCAGAAAAAGTCAATTCCCCAGAGTTCTTCGATTCCGAATACCTGCTGGAATACCAGACCACCTGCATATACTGTCACAGCAACCTTTGTCAGCACATAACTGATGAGAGAGATTACAGAGAGAATGGTACGACTCTGTGTGTTGTATCGACGTTCCAGGAACTCAGGCATGGTGTACACCATTGAACGAGAGTAGAAGGGTACAAATACCCATCCTAAGATTAGAATCATCCACCCCTGAATTTCCCAATGGGCCATAGCCATTCCTGAAGAGGCACCTGCACCTGCAAGTCCGATGAGATGCTCAGAACCTATATTTGACGCAAAGATTGATGCACCGATAGCAATCCATGTTGCGTCTTTACCACCTAAGAAATAGTCTGCAGAGTTGTCATTTTTCTGTGAAACAACCCATAATACAATGCCGATTAGCGCACAGCAAAAGACGCCAATGACAATCCAGTCTAATAATGCCATGTTAGTTTAGAATTTTATTTATTTTGAGTTATACATTTTATTTCACAGAGAATCTGTATGCAGCGTGACTGTAGTACTTTTCACCAGGATTTAAGGTCGGCTGTACCCAGTTTTTCTTATTGGGTGAGTCGGGATACTTCTGGCTCTCAAGACATACGCTGACATGTTTTGGGTAGGTGATACCATGCTTGCGGGCAATGTCCTTATCAGCACCCACACCTTGGAAATTTCCACTATATACCTGTACACCAGGCTCGTTGGTAAACATTTCCATGAAGATACCCGTTTTGGGTGAATAAAGACTTGCGCATACCTGAGTATCATCGCCCTTGCCATCCTTATAAGTGTTCAGACAGAAGTTGTGGTCATAGCCTGTAGCGTTCTGAATCTGGTCAAACTGTGACTGGATGCTGTCGCCGATAGCATGTGGAGTGCGGAAATCCATTGGAGTACCCTCAACAGATTTGATCTCACCTGTGGGGATATAGAGTTTGTCACTTGGTGTGAAATTATCAGCGTTTACATAGAGTACCATATCATAACCAGGCTGGGTGAAATCACCGCTTAGGTTATAATAATTATGGTTGGTCTGATTGATAATGGTTGGCTTGTCAGTCTCTGCCTCCCATGTCATGTCGAGCGTGTTGTCGGCTGTAACTTTATAGGTGGTTACGGCTAGTACTTTACCAGGGAATCCGTTCTCACCATCAGGTGCAACAATTGTCAGTTTCAGGATAGAGTCACCAATCTGTTCTGCATCAAAAACTTGATGCATCCAGCCAGAGTTACCGCCGCCATGCAGACTATTGGGTCCATCGTTCTTTTTTAACTGATATTCTGTATCTCCGATTGTAAACTTGCCTCCTTGAATACGGTTCGCGTATCGACCAACGCTTGATCCATAGTCACTAGGGGTATTAATGGTGTCTGCATATTGTGCGATGTTATCGAAACCAAGTACAACATCTGTCAAGTTCCCGTCCTTATCTGGCACGCAGAGTGATACGATACGTCCACCATAGTTGGTGATGCATACTTCCATTCCATTCGCATTCTTCAGCGTGTAGAGCTTAACTGGCTTTGACTGGATAGTTGTGTCAAACTTGGCAGGGTTGAGACCTGAAGCTGTCAACTGTGCAGCCTGCTGGTTACCAGCACAAGCAGAAAGTATCAGCGTAGCAACGCCGACACCCATCATTGTTTTTTTTAGTGATTTCATCTTTACTTGTTTTTAGTTGTTATTTATGTTTGATTGTATTTTGGGCGTAAAATTACAACTATTTTCTGAACTAACAAGTAAAAATATAATAAAAATGAGTGGTAAAGTGTAATATTTACACCCTACCACTCTTATTTAACCTTTATAAACACTAAATATGGTGTTTATGTCATCTCGGACTTAGCAAATCTTACGTGATCCGTCGCCAATAACTACATCATATACTTTGGGCTCATGTCCGTATTTAGCGGCAAACTTTTTCTTTGCATCTTCAACAAACTTTTTATAGAGATCGTTGCGTACAAGATTGATAGTACAGCCACCGAAGCCACCACCCATGATGCGGCTACCAGTAACGCCATTTTCTTTGGCGATGTCGTTCAGATAGTCCAGCTCTTCGCAACTAACCTCATAGTCCTTTGAAAGACCTTCGTGAGTCTCGTACATCAGTTCACCGACTTTTTCATAGTCACCTTCGTTGAGTGCGTCACAAACAGCCAATACACGGTCTTTCTCTCCAAGTACGAACTTGGCACGCTTGTAGTCTTCTTCACCAACCTCGGCACGAACTTCGTCCAGTTGCTCCCACGTGCAATCACGTAGTGTCTCAAACTTGCCCTCTGGGTGTTTTGCCTGAATATGCTTAACTACGTTCTCACAAGAGTTGCGGCGATCGTTGTATGGAGAACCTGCTAACTGATGTTTTACTACGGAGTCTAGCAAAACAAGACGATAACCGTCTGGCTTAAATGGGAAGTACTCGAACTCGCGGCTACGACAATCGAGACGCATCAGACATCCTGCCTTTCCAAAGACAGAGGCAAACTGATCCATAATACCACAATTAACACCGCAGTAGTTGTGCTCAGTTGCCTGACCTGCTAATACCATATCCCACTGTGATACTTTATTCTCACCAAAGATGTCGTTCAGACCGCAGGCAAAACAGCTCTCCATCGCTGCAGAAGATGACATGCCTGCACCAAGAGGTACGTCACCTGAGAAAGCGATATTAAAACCTTTAACAGGGACACCCAATTTCTTCATCTCCAAGGCAATACCGTATATATAACGTGCCCAAGAGGCTTTTGGGCCTGCAGGGTCTGAAAGTTTGAAATCAACGCGATCCTTCAGGTCGATAGCATAAGCCATTACGGTATCTTCTGTACCATTGGCACGCATTTCCGCCATAACACCTTTATCTACAGCACCGGGGAATACAAAACCTCCATTATAATCAGTGTGCTCACCTATGAGGTTGATACGTCCGGGAGATGCATATACGCTACCAGTCTTTCCGTCAAAATGCTTGATGAAACGACTTCTTACAAATTCAATGTCCATAATCTTAAGAGTTTTAGAAGTTAAAAATTAATCAACTTTGATATCCTTGTTTACATTCTTACAGCCGATAAGGGCATAGAACAGAATATAGGCCAACATAGCAATAACAAGCCAGTAACTGAAGATTGGGCCAGTAGACTTGGCAATAGCTTCTTGAATTAATGGCATGATGCCACCACCAACAACCATTGTCATAAAGATGCCAGATGCTGCTTCTGTGTATTTGCCAAGTCCTTCAACAGAAAGGTTGAAGATACCGCCCCACATGATTGAGGTGCAGAGACCACAAGCGGGAATAAGGAAAGCCTTAGCAGGTACGTCATGTCCACTGAAGCCGATGGTTACACTCTCTGGCATGAAAATGGCAATCAGCAGGAGTAAGATGGCGACAGCACTAACTGTTGAAAGTTGCAGTTTGGTAGAAACCTTGCCAGAAATAGCACTTGAGCATGCACGACCTATCATCATCAGCAACCAATAGGCAGCAGCTAATGTACCGCCTACTGCAGCAGCACCTTCGAAAGGAAGATCTGTCACATAGAAGTTCAACTCCATAGGAATACCGATTTCGATACCCACATAGAAGAAAATAGCGATGACGCCAAGTAGGCAGTGGCGGAAGGCCAATGGACTATGCTCATACTTGGGCTCAACTTTTCCGAGAGTAGGCTCGGGAATTGATACACGACTGATGATGATGAATGAAATGGCAAATACAGCCATACCAATGAACAACAGGGGAGCAACATCGCTCATGCTGGTATCCTTGGTCACTGTACCAACGAGAATACCTGCTAATAGTGGGGTAAGTGTACCTGTCAGTGAGTTCAGTGTACCGCCTACCTGAATGAGTTGGTTACCCTTGTTACCACCGCCACCAAGCAGGTTTAGCATTGGGTTAACTACAGTATTCAGCATGCAGACACAGAATCCACAGATGAAAGCACCCAAAAGATAGATGATCAGATTGAGAGCTACTGGGATGCTGTCGTATGTAAATACGTATGTGCCTGCGCCAACCAGACTTGAAAGATATTGGAACATTAATCCAACAATACCTACAATAAGTGCGATTAGCGCAGTCTTCTTGTACCCATACTTAGTTAGCATTTTTCCAGCCGGAATACCCATGAAAAGATAAGCGGCAAAGTTCATGAGATTACCCCATGCCTTAGCAAAAGGATATTCAAAGCCCCAGATGTTGCCAAATGGAGCACCCATGTTTGTTACGAAGCTAATCATCGCGAAGATGAAGCACATCGTTATTATGGCAATCAACTTGCCATTGTTTTTTGTTTCAGTCATATTGTGTTAAAATTTTAATGTTTGGTTTCTTATTATTCTACTACTCCAAAACGATAAATTGTTTTTTGTTTATACTGCTGGCCAGGACGAAGCACTACAGATGGGAAATAAGGGCGATTGGGGGTGTCAGGGAAGTGCTGAGCCTCAAAACATACAGCAGATCGGCGTGGGAATGTCGCACCATTGGCACCCTTATAGCCATTTGCATAGTTGGCTGTGTAAAGTTGAATGCCAGGCTCGGTTGTAAATACTTCCATCGTACGTCCACTCTTTGGCTCAATAACCTTTGCGGCATACGAGAGTTCGCCTTCTTCCTGTTTGTTCAGTACATAGTTATGATCAAAGCCTTTACCAAACTTGATCTGCTCATGGTCTGCATCAATATCTTTACCAAAAGCTTTTGGCTTGCGGAAGTCAAATGGGGTACCTTCAACTTTGAGAATCTCACCTGTAGGAATTGCGGTCTCGTCGGTGGGCAGATAGAAATCTGCATTGATTTCGCAAATCTGGTTTTCAATCGTAGGAGTGGGATCTGCTGTACCTGCCAGACTGAAGAAAGCATGATGAGTCAGGTTCACGATGGTCTTTTTATTGGTGGTAGCAAGGTACTCGATGATCAGCTCGTTCAAATCTGTGAAAGTGAATTCAACAGTTACGTCAAGTTCGCCAGTAAAACCTTCTTCACCATATGAAGATACGCGGTGTAAAGCTAACGACCGAGGTCCCATCTGACGAGCATCCCATACCTTGGCATGGAAACCTGTAGGACCACCATGCAGGTGATTAGGTCCATCGTTAAGTGCCAATTGGTATTCTTTACCATTCAGTGTAAACTGACCCTTGCAGATACGATTACCCCAGCGACCAATGAGTGTAGAAAGGAAAGGCTCCTTGCCGCTGGTGAGTTGCTTGATGCTGTCGTGTCCTTGAATCACGTTACCCACCTTACCTTCTTTGTCTGGTACCATAATAGCACAAATGGCACCGCCGTAGTTGGAGATTGCCACTTCATAACCCTTACGATTCCTGAGGATGTACAGGTCTGTTTTCTTACCATTGATTGTGGCCTGGAAGTTTTCTCTCTTCAGACCACACAGATTCGCTGTTTCTGTTGAGTTTACCATATTGAATATATGTTTTTAGTTACTAAAATTATTACTGTCTGCAAAGTAACTAAAAATATATCAAACGGGCAAATGATTCAACGAAAAAAATGTTTTTGATGTATTAAAAAAGCCTAAATGCAGTTTTTTAGGAAGTCTGCGACTACATAACTGCTACCTCCGATAAACACAAAGTCGTTATTTTCGGCTTGTTTCTTGGCTGTCTGGTATGCTGTTTTCACGTCAGGATAGCTCTCTCCTTCGAGTCCTTTTTCTTGGGCATATAGTTTAAGAACATTTTCTGAGAGTGCTCGTTTGTTATCTGACTTTGTAAAATAGTAGGTCGCATCTTTTGGCAAAAGTGCCAGAACGCCTTCGACATCTTTGTCCTCTACCATTCCGAATACAATGTGTTTTTTTCGACAGGGTACCTCGCTAATCTGTTTGCTCAGGAATTCCCATCCTGCCACATTGTGCCCTGTGTCACAAATGGTCAGAGGTGTATCTTTTACAGTCTGCCAGCGTCCTTTCAGACCTGTCAGGAAACAAACGTTTTTGAACCCTTCTCTGACCTCTCTGTTTGCACAGATTTTATTTTCGGGGCAACTAACAGCCTGCATATACCCCATTTTTTCTAGCTGCTTTACAGCGCAGAGAATGGTGTTGGTATTTTTCTCCTGATAGCTACCTGTCAGTTCTCCTGTCAAGATTCCAAAATTCTTTGTGTGGTATTCGATCTTCTTGTGAGTACTGCTTATGGAGCCAATCTCCTGCTGGTCTTCTGCATAGATGATGGGAGCCTTGAGTGATGAAGCCATTGCTTCAAAAACAGGACGTGTTTCTGGTTTCGTTTCACCAATAACCACAGGAATGCCCTGCTTGATAATACCAGCCTTCTCTACGGCAATCAGTTCAAGAGAATTACCGAGGAATTGAGTATGGTCCATGCCGATATTAGTGATAACCGATAATATTGGCGTGATAATGTTTGTACAGTCAAGGCGCCCTCCCATACCGACTTCAATAACAGCAATATCAACTTTCTTGTCGGCAAAGTATTTGAAGGCCATCGCTGTAACAACCTCAAAAAATGAAGGATTTAAAGGGGCAAAGAATGTTTTTTCTTTTTCAACAAAGTCTACAACATATTCTTCTGAAATTGGCAGTCCGTTTACACGGATACGCTCACTGAAGTCAACAAGGTGAGGTGAAGTGTATAATCCTACTTTGTAGCCACATGACTGAAGTATGGCGGATAACGTGTGTGCACATGAGCCCTTGCCATTAGTACCTGCCACGTGGATGGTGCGGTACTTGCGGTGAGGATGCCCAAAATGCTGATCAAGAGTATGAGAATTTTCTAACCCTTCTTTATACCCGCTGGCGCCCTGTCGTTCAAACATGGGCATTTGGTTATAGAGATATTCACACGTTTCCTGATATGTCATACCTTAATTATTAATTGAAGTAATTTTTGAATTTCTGGAAAATAGAGTCGCGCGTCTGTTTATCGCCCTTGAAATTGTCGCTGTTTTTAAACTGCTCGATAGCTTGTTTCTCTTCGCGGCTGAGAGTTTTTGGAACATACACACTGATATTAACAACAAGATCGCCCTTTCCGCTACCATAGCCTTGAACTGCGGGCAGGCCTTTACCTCTCAGACGGAGTGTCTTTCCTGGTTGTGTTCCATTTTCCAACTTTACCTTTAACTTGGTGCCCTCGATGGTCGGAATCTCGATTTCTCCCCCAAGAGCAGCTGTCGGGAAGTCAAGCAGTAGGTTGTAAATCAGGTCGTTACCATCACGGACAAATGTGTCATGTGGAGCTTCTTCGATAAACACTTGAATGTCGCCGTTGATACCATTATGTTTTCCGGCATTTCCTTTTCCAGGAACATTAACGACCATACCTTCAGCTACGCCAGCGGGGATGTTGATCTCAACAACTTCCTCGCCTTTCTCGACGCCAGTTCCACCACAGTGCTGGCATTTGTTCTTGATTACCTGGCCTTCTCCGCCGCATACAGGACATACGCTCTGCTGCTGCATCATACCGAAGATGCTCTGAGTGGTGTGGGTGATGACGCCCGTACCATGACAGGTCTGGCAAGTTTCTTTACCGCTACCTTTCTCTGCTCCAGAACCGTTACAGTGTGGGCAGTGGATGTCTTTGCGTACCTTGAATTTCTTGACGACGCCTGTATTGATCTCCTCTAATGTGAGTTTTACTTTCAGACGAAGATCGCTACCTCTGTGCTGTTGTGGTCGGCGTTGCCCACCTCCGAAGCCTCCAAAACCGTGTCCTCCAAAGATGTCACCGAACATAGAGAAGATATCGTCCATGTTCATTGATGTGCCGCTAAATCCGCCAAAGCCTCCGAATCCGCCACCCATATTGGGACCATCAAAGCCAAATTGGTCATATTGCTGGCGAGTCTTCGGATCGTGTAGTATGTTATAAGCCTCTGCAGCCTCCTTAAACTTTTCCTCGGCTTCTTTGTCACCAGGATTGCGATCGGGGTGATACTTGATGGCTATCTTTCGATAGGCTTTCTTAATCTCGTCTTCTGTGGCGTTTTTCTGTACGCCCAGTACCTCGTAGTAATCTCTCTTCTGTGCCATTGCTTATTGTCCTACGGCCACTTTCGCGTGGCGGATTACTTTGTCATTCAGCTTATATCCCTCTTGCAGACAGTCGATTACTTTACCTTTCTTATCGTCGCCCATGCCTGGTACCATAGCTACAGCCTCATGCACATCGGTATCAAAGTCGGCGTCTTTCGTCTCGATTTTGCTGACTCCCTGCGCTTCCAGTGTTTTCATGAACTTCTGATGAATCAGAGTCATGCCTTCACGCAGAACTTCAGGATCGTCTGTCTTTGCTCCATTCTCAATAGCACGCTCCATATCATCGATGATGGGCAGAATGGCAGAGATAACCTTCTCGCCACCATTAAGAATTAGCTCTGCGCGTTCTTTCAGGGTGCGTTTGCGATAGTTTTCAAACTCTGCTACAGAACGAAGCCACTTATCTTTCAAATCAGCAATTTCCTCTTTGGCTTTTTCTAAAGGATCCTTCTCTTCCGATTCTTCTTGTGTTTCCTCAGTAGCTTCTTCTGTCTCTTTGTCAGTTTCTTCAACAGGAGCCTCATTCAAAGTCTCCTCGTCTTCGATGTTGATATCTTTTTCTGTCATAATTGCTATGTTTTATTGTCTTTGACAAACCTTATGCAAATTCCGTGCCATTAAACATACATCTTAGCCTTCTGTTCTTTTATCTGCTCATCGTAGATGTAGTCATCGTAAGTCGTCAGCTTATCGATGGTGCCTTTCGGTGTTAATTCGATGATACGGTCGGCTACAGTGTTGATAAACTCATGGTCATGTGAAGCAAACAGAATATTGCCTTTAAACTGAATAAGGTTGTTGTTGAATGCCTGAATGGACTCAAGGTCGAGGTGGTTTGTGGGTGTGTCGAGAATCAGACAGTTTGCGTTCTTAAGCTGCATACGGGCAATCATACAACGCATCTTCTCACCTCCCGAAAGCACGTTTACATGCTTCAGCACATCCTCTTCCTTGAACAGCATACGACCCAGGAACGACTTCATGGTAACCTCGTTACCTGGTCCCCACTGGCTCAGCCAGTCGACCAGATTCATCTCGCTCTGGAAGAACTCGGTGTTATCCAATGGCAGGTAGGCGGTAGTGATGGTAACACCCCACTTATAGGTACCTGCATCAGCTTGACGGTTGCCGTTGATAATCTCGAACAAGGCAGTCATTGCCTTTGGGTTGTGTGAGAGGAATACGGTCTTCTGTCCCTTCTCAATGGTGAAGTTTACATTGTCGAAGAGTACTGTTCCGTCGGTATCTACAGCTTTCAGTCCTTCAACCTCAAGAATCTGGGTTCCTGGTTCACGCTCCATAGAGAAGATGATGCCAGGGTATTTACGTGTTGATGGTGTGATTTCCTCTACATTCAACTTTTCCAGCATCTTTTTACGTGATGTGGTCTGTTTCGATTTCGCCACGTTGGCAGAGAATCGGCGGATGAACTCCTCAAGCTGTTTCTTCTTTTCCTCAGCCTTCATCTTCTGGTTCTGAGCCTGGCGCAATGCCAACTGCGAACTCTCGTACCAGAAAGAGTAGTTACCTGAGAATAGCGTAACCTTGCCGAAGTCGATGTCAACCGTTTGGGTTGATACTGCGTCAAGGAAGTGACGGTCGTGAGAAACAACGAGTACACACTGCTCAAGGTTTGACAGGTATTCCTCTAACCACTGTACGGTGTCGAGGTCGAGGTCGTTGGTAGGCTCGTCAAGTAGCAGATTGTCGGGATGCCCGAACAATGCCTTGGCTAGCATTACACGTACTTTTTCATTGTTTGAGATCTCAGCCATCTGCTTGTAGTGCTGACTGTCCTGTACACCGAGGTTCTGCAACAGCTGTGCGGCTTCGCTCTCAGCCTCCCATCCGTTCATTTCGGCAAATGCCATCTCGAGGTCAGCGGCTCTAACGCCATCTTCCTCGCTCATTTCTGGCTTGGCATAAAGGGCTTCACGCTCTTTCATGTTGGCCCAAAGGGGCTGATGTCCCATCAGCACAGTATCCATCACGGAGTACTCGTCATATTTGAAGTGGTCCTGTTCCAGAACGCTCAGGCGTTCGCCTGGCTGCATCTCAATGGTTCCCTTGTTAGGTTCCAGATCGCCACTGATGGCACGCAGCAGAGTAGATTTGCCAGCGCCGTTAGCACCGATGATACCATAAATGTTTCCACTTGTGAACTTCAGGTTTACGTCCTTGTAGAGGACCTTCTTTCCAAACTGAATCTGCAGATTTGTAACTGTTATCATTTCTTTCTAATACCTTATTTATAATAATTGGGGTGCAAAGGTACAAATAAATTCTGATATTGCCAAATTTTCATCCGAAATCTATAGCAGGCCTTTCGTTGATGGTAACTCGTAGTGGTAGATGTCTCGTCGTATAGCCATCTTCAGTGAACGGGCTAGTGCCTTGAATATTCCCTCTATTTTGTGGTGCTCGTTTTGCCCCTCGGCTTTGATGTTCAGATTCATCTTTGCGGCATCACTGAGACTTTTGAAGAAGTGTAAGAACATTTCGGTAGGCATTTCGCCAATTTTCTCTCGTCTGAATTCTGCGTCCCAAACCAACCATGGGCGGCCTCCGAAATCCAGCGCGACACTGCAAAGGCAATCGTCCATGGGCAAACAATATCCATAACGTTCAATTCCTCTCTTGTCTCCGAGGGCTGTCAGTAAGCACTCTCCCAAGGCAATCGCTGTATCTTCTATTGTATGGTGCTCGTCTACCTCAAGGTCGCCTTTTGTGTGGATGGTCAGGTCTATCATTCCATGTTTGCCAATCTGTTCCAGCATGTGGTCAAAAAAGCCAAGTCCTGTCGAAATATCACACTTGCCAGTGCCGTCAAGGTTTACTCGGACTAAAATGTCGGTTTCCTTCGTCTTCCGACTTACTTTAGCCGTACGTTCGCCAGCAAACAGTATTTCTGAGATCTTGTTCCATGACATTCCTTCGTCGCTAATAATCAGCGATTTGCATCCGATATTTTGAGCAAAGGTTCGGTCTGTCTCTCTGTCTCCGATAACATACGAGTTTGCAATGTCGTAGTCTGGGTTTTGCATGTACTTCTCGACCAGACCTGTATTGGGTTTGCGAGTTGGGGCGTTGTCTTCTGGAAAGTGGGGGTCAATTAATATGTCGTCGAAAGTGATGCCTTCGCCTTCCAAGGTCTGCAATATGAAATTGTGAACAGGCCAGAAAGTCTCTTCTGGGAAAGCGTCGGTTCCGAGTCCGTCCTGATTGCTTACCATGACAAACTCGAAGTCCAGTTTCTCGCGAATGAAAGCGAGATTGCGAATCATGCCCTTTATGAATTTCAGTTTTTCAAAGCTGTCAATTTGCTCGTCGGCAGGTTCCTCAATCAGTGTTCCGTCACGATCAATGAATAAGATTCTTTTTTTCATAATTTTTCTTATTGAATTCTTTTCTGTCTTTTTCTTGGCAGGCTATCGATGCGTGTACCAGATGAAAAGGACATATAACTGTTAGCCATACGTATGCTTGTAGGAATCCTGCAATGAGGAATGCACCTATTGAAAGCCATGTTACATAACCAGGCATGCCTACTGGATCGCCGCCTATCACGCCTATCTGCGACTCCCAGTTAGCAGCCATCATAATGATGGTGGGCAATGCTGTAAAAAGTGTCAGTACCGAGACGATGAGCAGACAGACTATTCCAACAAGTATAACCATGCCCAAATGGCGTATCCAGCCATTTATACCAGCCTCCTCTATTGGCTGCAGGAATTGTCGTTTGCGTAAGAGTCTGTTTGCCGTCCACAAAAAAAGTATCACACTAAGCACTTCAAGTAAAAAGGCTGGAAGCACTAATGTCGGTGAGACCAGAACGGGTAGGGCGGAAGCGGTAGCGGTAATGAGTGCAAAAATGATAGCAAGTGCCCATGTGTGGCGGAAGATACGTCTGAAGTTGGCCGTGTAGAGTTGATAGCCGTCCTTGATACAAGCCTGACTACTGCGTATCTTCTTTATGAGGTTTTTTTCTTCTATTTCCATTGTTCGTTTTTTATTTTCGCTGCAAAGTTACAAAATAATTGAGAATTGACAATTGATAATTGATATTTTTTAGTATCTTTGCAGCCAAATATATAAGATATGAGAGTGTTGAAGTGGGGATTCATCGGTTGTGGTGAAGTGACTGAGAAAAAAAGCGGGCCGGCTTTCAGTTCTGTTGAAGGTTCAAGTGTCGTGGCTGTGATGAGTCGCACAGAACATCGTGCTCGTACCTATGCAGTCGAACACGGAATTAATAAGTGGTATACCGATGCTCAGGAACTCATTGACGATCCTGATGTAAATGCCGTTTACGTGGCCACACCTCCATCAAGTCATGCTACATATGCCATCATGGCCATGAAGGCAGGCAAACCTGTCTATGTTGAAAAACCTTTGGCTGCTAGCTATGAGGATTGTGCTCGCGTCAATCGTATTTCCGAACAAACTGGTGTACCTTGCTTCGTTGCTTATTATCGTCGCTACCTGCCATATTTCCAGAAAGTCAAGGATATAGTGAGCAGTGGCCGTATCGGCAAAATCCTGAATGTACAGATACGTTATACAGAGCCACTCCGTGATGCTGATGCCGAAGCTATCAAAAATGGCACACCTCTGCCTTGGCGTTTGCAGCCAGAGATTGCTGGAGGTGGCTATTTCTACGATATGGCTCCTCATCAGCTCGATTTGCTTCAGGATATGTTTGGAGTCATTCTTGAGGCGCGTGGTATTTGCGCCAATCGTGGCGGATTCTATGGAGCAGAGGATTCGGTGAGTGCTTGTTTCCGCTTTGAAAATGGCCTTCCAGGTAGTGGATCCTGGTGTTATGTAGCTCACGAAAGTGCTCGTGAAGACTGTATCGAAATTATAGGTACAGAGGGACAAGTCAGCTTTTCTGTTTTCGATTATCTGCCCATTCGCTTACAAACCAGCGAGGGAGATGAGAATATCACGGTGCCTAATCCGCCTTATGTTCAGTATCCGCTTATCAAAAATGTCATTGAACATCTGCAGGGATTGGCAGTTTGCACTTGTACCAGCATATCGGCTACACCAGTTAATTGGGTAATGGATCGTATATTAGGCAAATTCTGATACTAAAGGGATGAGTAGATTGATGCTGGGTTTGGTCTTGATGTTAGTTTGCGCTTCTGTCGCTGCTCAAGATTCGTTGCGTGCCGACGTTCTGCATGCGGAGATGCAGCGCGCTGACATTCTGAACTCCGATTCTTCAATGAGGTCTCATGAGCTGAGCGTCCTCCGCAGTACTATCCGAGGTCTCGATCGCCTACAAAAGGATTATATTGAGCCTCAGCATTACGAGTTTACTGTGATGGCTCAAGTCACTCGTACTTACGAGAGCTTTATTTTGGGTAGCAATGGGCAGTCTATTCTGTTGGCTCCTGATGGACAAACAAAAGTTGGACCTTATTTTGGTTGGCGCTGGTTCTTCTTTGGCTATACGTTTGATATCAAGAATATTGGGTTTAGTCAGAACGGTCTGCGAAAGGAGTTCGATTTCAGTATCTATACCTCGCAGGTGGGAGTCGATTTGTTTTATCGTCGAACGGGCAACGATTATAAGATACGCGATGTGAAACTTGGCTATGGTATCAATGGACAACTTTTCGAGGATATGCCCTTCGCAGGGGTTAATGTGGGGATTACGGGTGTCAGTGCATATTATATTTTCAATCATGGCAGGTTCTCCTATCCAGCCGCCTTTAGTCAGTCTACTTGTCAGAAAATCAGTTGTGGTTCATGGTTGGCAGGAGCAGGCTACACTCACAATACACTCGATTTGGATCACGACGAACTCGAAAAAGCGCTTAATAGCCGCATGCCGAAAGGGCAGGAAGTGAAACTTGATAGTGGCATGATGTTTCGCGACATCAAATACAATGACTTCATGCTTTCTGGCGGATATGCATACAACTGGGTGTTTGCCAAGAATTGGTTATTGGCTGTCAGTGCCCAACTCGCTTTGGCATATAAGACTAGTTATGGGAAGGTTGCCGACGAGAAGCATGGATTTGATTTTGAAAAGGTGAATGTCGATGCCATAGGCCGTTTTGGTATGGTCTATAATAATACCCGTTGGTATGCGGGCTGGAGTGCGATTGTGCGGACTAACAATTACCATACTTCGCGTTTCACTGCTGAGAATGTGTTTGGCTCGTTTAATGCCTACATAGGCTATAACTTTATGTTAAAAAAGAAATATAGGAAGAGGAAAGTATGATGCTTCGATTTGTAATTTACATGATTCTCGTCTTTGTATTGGCTCTGCCTACTAAGGCTCAGACTAAACAACTTGCAGTTGATAGCGTCACCGTGTGCCAATTATTGCGAGAGGCTCGACATCTGCCAGCCTCGACAAATTTGCCGCTTTTCTTTGCCCGTAAGTTTATAGGTCGCCCATATGTGGCAGCAACCCTTGAAGGGAATGATCCTGAATGTCTGGTAGTCAATACTCGTCAACTCGACTGTACTACGTTAGTTGAGAACGTGGTGGCCCTTACGCTCTGTGTACAGCGTCGCGACTTTAGCTATTTTTCTTTTAAACATGCTCTCATTGATATGCGCTATCGTGGAGGCATTATCAAGGATTATACAAGCCGTATCCATTATTTCACTGATTGGATTACCGAGAATAGCCGTGCTGGAATTATTCGTGAGATTCAGTCGCCTAATCCGCCATTTTCCGCCCTACAACGTGTTAGTGTCAGCTATATGAGCCAGCATCCGCAGGGTTATGAGGCTCTTCGTCAACATCCCGACTTTATACGCGACATTCGCGCTATAGAACAAAAAATCTCAGGTCGGCAGTTCCGCTATATCCCAAAATCTGTTGTTGGCAATAGTAAACTACTGCGTCAAGCTATTAAGGATGGTGACATCATTGCTATTACATGCAAGAAACCCGGACTCGATATTGCACATCTCGGTTTTGCGGTATGGAAGAACGACGGGTTACACTTGCTAAACGCTTCTCAACTGCATAAAAAGGTTGTTGAAGAACCCATGACCCTCTATCGCTATTTGCAGAAGCATCCTTCTCATACAGGAATACGAATAATCAGAATAAACAAATAGAAACTTAACCAAAACAAAAAAGATGGAATTACCCGATTTTATGAGTTACGCCAGCAAGTTCTCAAAGCCAGAATTTGCAGAGAAAATCTCCCGCATCGCTAAGCGAGCTGGAGCCAAGTTGGTTTATGCTGCACTTATTCTCTACTACACACTACAGAGTGATAAGGTGGCCAAGAGCGATAAGGCAATCATTATTGGTGCCTTAGGCTACATGATTAGTCCGCTTGATGTCATTCCAGATGCTATCCCCATTGCAGGACTTACTGACGATTTGGCCGTTCTTCTCTATGTTTTGAAGAAGGTTTGGACGGGCATTGATCCTGAGATTGTGGAGCAAGCCCGTAAAAAGCTCTCTAAGTGGTTCGACGACGACGAGATTATTGAAGTGCAGAATCTCTTCGATGCAGAAGATTAAGAATATCCCCGTCAGCAATTGGCGGGGATAATTGTATATAAAAGAAGAAATCCTCACGAAAGTGAGGATTTCTTGCGAGGTGCCTGGCGGATTCGAACCGCCGTAGACGGTTTTGCAGACCGTTGACTAAGCCACTCATCCAAGGCACCAATTGCGATTAGCGGGTGCAAAGGTAGTTATTATTTTCGACACTGCCAAATGTTTTCCCGATTTTTTCGCCATGTAATGCTCTTTTTCTGCTTCTTTGAGCATTTTTCTGCTAATGCGCAGCCTCTGCAAGCTTCGCTTACATCGGTTAGAACCTTATATATCCTGTATCCTGCATAACTCATCGCTGCAGTTAGGATGATAATTACAATATATAGCTGAAACATGAATGGGCTTAAAGTTTCGTAAGTCTGCGTAGCATCACCTTGTTAACTCTTTGAATTCGTTTACCACGCTTCTCTATGTCCTCACGTACATTATTTATATTATTAAAGAAATCGCTGAAAGCGTTTAATACAGGGTTAGGTTGCCCGTCGTCTTCCGTAGCCTCAGGATTTGTTACAATCTTGATACCGCCAGACTCAATCCTTACATCGATATCTGTGCCCGTCATGATGGGGTCGCCGTCAAAATGAATGGCGCCTGGTTCCTTGCGATGTATGTGCAGTTGCTTTGTGCGGAAAGTTTTTATTTTCGAGTTGTTAGCCAGCGTTTTCATAAACAGGTCAGCTGCTATCTGTGGCGCATCAAGCACGTCGAAAGGCTCCATGATAATCACATCCATCTCTCCGTCCTTCATTGTTGCGCCAGGCGCGATATAAGCATTGTTGCCATATTGCGATGCGTTGGCACATGCTATGAGAAAAGCCTTATATTTCTTTGCCCCTGTCTCGTCTTCCACTTCGTAAGTAGCAGGCTGGTACTTTAGTCCTTCCTTCAAGACATTTTCCACGTAGGTGATAGGACCACGTTTACCTGCTTCCGCAAACTTTAGCGAGATAAATGCGTCGAAGCCCATGCCGCAGGTACAGAAGAAGGGTAGCTCGTTGATAACGCCATAGTCGAAAGCTTCTACTTTATATTGGTTAATAATGCCAATCGATTTTTTTACGTCGAGCGGCAAACACAGATGTCGTGCCAAACCGTTGCCAGACCCGCAAGGTATGATGGCTAAAGCTGTGTCGGTGTGAATCAGTGAGCGAGCCACTTCGTTCACAGTACCGTCGCCACCTACTGCCACCACCACATCATCCCCCTCGTCGGCACACTTCTTAGCTATTTCAGCCGCATGTCCGGCATATTCTGTAAATCGTATGCTGGGCTCATACAATTCTTTGTTGAGCATCTGTTCAATCATGGCAGGTATCTCATCCTTCGAGTGAGTGCCCGATATAGGGTTTAGTATAAATGTGATTTTCTTCTTTTCTGTCATATTCTGAGTGCAAAAATACGAAAAAAGCCTGAAAAAACGCATATTGATATAATAAAAATGCCAAAAAGTGACATTTTTATAAAAAACTTGCACGAATTGCCAAAAATTGTGTAACTTTGCAGCCTGAAAAAAATAAATAATGTAGAATTACCTAATATTAATGGGACAGTTACAAGAGAAATACAAGCATTATCGTGAGCCACAGAAATTCATGGAGGCTGACGTTTACCCTTATTTCCGTGCTATTGAAGGAAAGCAGGGAACGGAAGTGGAAATGGGTGGTCACAAAGTGCTGATGTTCGGTTCAAATGCTTATACAGGCCTTACAGGCGATCAGCGCATCATCGATGCAGCTAAGAACGCACTCGAAAAGTACGGTTCTGGCTGTGCTGGTAGCCGTTTCCTCAATGGAACGCTTGATTTGCATGTTCAGCTGGAGAAAGAAATCTCAGAGTTTATTGGCAAAGACGACTGTCTTTGCTTCTCTACAGGTTTTTCAGTAAACCAAGGTGTATTGGCAATGGTAGTTGGTAAAGACGACTACATCATCTGCGACGATCGTGATCATGCAAGTATTGTGGACGGTCGTCGTCTTTCATTTGCCAAGCAGCTCCACTACAAACACAACGATATGGAAGATCTTGAGCGCGTACTTCAGAAGTTGCCTCACGATGCCATTAAGTTGATTGTTGTCGATGGCGTATTCTCTATGGAGGGCGACCTCGCCAAATTACCAGAGATAGTTGAGCTGAAGCACAAGTACAATTGCTCTATCATGGTAGACGAGGCTCACGGTATTGGTGTCTTTGGTCGTCAGGGTAGGGGCGTGTGCGATCACTTCGGACTCACCCACGAGGTTGATCTCATTATGGGCACCTTCTCAAAGTCGTTGGCTTCTATTGGTGGTTTCATAGCTTCTGATTCAGATACCATCAATTTCCTGCGTCATACCTGCCGTACTTATATCTTCTCGGCTTCTAATACGCCCGCAGCCACAGCTGCAGCTATGGAGGCCCTTCACATTATCCAGCAGGAACCCGAGCGTATTCAGGCCCTTTGGGATGTAACCAACTATGCTCTGAAGCGTTTCCGTGAAGAAGGTTTCGAGATTGGTGAGACTGAGAGCCCCATTATTCCACTCTATGTTCGCGATGTAAACAAGACATTCCTTGTTACTGCTCTCGCTTTCAAGGCAGGCGTGTTCATCAATCCTGTTATTCCTCCCGCATGTGCGCCTACAGACACGTTAGTTCGCTATGCGCTGATGGCTACACATACCAAGGAACAGGTTGATCGTTCGGTTGTTGCTTTGAAGAAAATCTTCGTAGAACAGGGAATTATTAAATAATTCGATAAAAATTTGCGGAAAAATTTGCAAGGGTCACAGAAAATGTGTACCTTTGCACCCGCAAAAACGAGGTGTAGCGCAGTTGGTAGCGTTCCTGGTTTGGGACCAGGCTGTCGCAGGTTCGAGTCCTGTCACCTCGACTTCTTTGTAAAGACCGCTGGATTTATTTGAGTCCAGCGGTCTTTTGCGTTTAGTTGTGATACCTTAATAATATCTCACACTTCTCACACCTAAATAATCACCCATTAGGTGTGGGAAGTGTGAGAAGTGTGGAATGAAAAGTTTGTATTATAACTATTTATGCGCGGAAGGCTATTCTCATGATATAATGAATATAATAACACGGCTTTTTTAGCCAAAAGCATTTCTTATTCCCAAATAAGTAGCGTTTAATATGAAAAAGTATCTTTATATAAATATAATCATGCGTTATAGTCGGAATTCGTTAACCATTTATATTTCTTCACCCATCGCCAAATGGTGGTACGTGATAAATCTACCATATTATAAATCTGTGAAGTAGAAAGTCCGATACGCATCAGGTAGCAAACCTGCATCTGATGTTCTGTAAAAGTGCCAAGTTCTTTCAGAAGTCTATCCTTAAAACTTGGGTATAGTTCATCTACAGCTTGGTAGAGTTGCTTCCATTCTACAGATGTTATTTCCATCTTTCCTTTACTTGATTGTTTGATGGCTTTGATCACGTCTTCCGCCTTTCCTTCCAGTTCAGATTGGTGGAGCATGGTGATAATTCTCTTGTTCTGGTCAATCTTTTCTGTTAGTTGTGAAGATAGCTCAAGCACTTGTTGTAAATGCTTGTTTTTTCTTCTATAATAGAAAGCATAACCGATACATGCCAATAGTAAAGCAGACAGTGAAACAATTGTGAATCTATTCTTATATTTCTCTTTTTCATCTTTCAGTTCTTGTTCCTTCCTTTGGTCCAGATGATATTTATATTCATTATTCACCGTAGCGGCTAGTTCCTGTCGCTTTCCAAAGTCCATAGAGTCGCTTAACTGCATATATATACCTGCATAATAGTTGGTAAGATAAGTCTCTCCTGCTCTGCTATAAATCCGAAACAGCATCTTTGCCGCGTCATACATACTGTTAATATATGATTTCTCTTCAAGTACACGTTTGCAATAGATAACAGCAGAATCTTGTTTGCCTATTGATTCATAGTATTGCGCAAAAGCCATACACGATATAGACGAAAAATCTTTCAGAGGATTTATGTATATTAACGCCTTACATCTTTTGGCTCTCTCCATATCTTTCATTTCCGAGTACTTATTCAACAAATGTATGAGAACATCTTGAAGATTGGTAATATCTTTAGAATCTATAGCGTGCGAATAAGCCGAATCAAATGCCGCTTTTGCTTGCCGAGAACTGTCTACTGCCAGATAAGTAGCTCCGAGATGCATGAAAGCAATTATCTTGTCATGATTATTGTCTTTATTAACTTTGAATTCTTTTTGTGCAGCTTCTAGTGCATTGTTATAATCCTGAACCTGAAAGTATAAGTAGGAAAGATTAGAATATGTATTTTCCAACAGAATTGAATCACATTCTTTGTTGCCTAGGGCATAATCTAACGATTTAAAGAAATGTTCTAATGCCCTTGGTGTGTCTTGTAGGTCACGATACACACTTCCTGCATAGTAATACGCCTCTTGCTTTTCAACTGCAGACCCGTTTTTATCAAAATATTCAATCTGTTTTTTTATCAAACTATCAGAACTAGGTATGTTGTCTGCCTTGTCATTAAGTCTGACGCGTAACAATTCATATTTATGAATGGCATAATCACTTTTTCCCTTGATTTCAGTATCAAGAGAGTCAAGCATGACAAGTGCTTTATTGGGATCTTTATTTCCAATCATCTTGATTTGCTCCATTTTCTCTAAAGAATTGTCTTTAGAACATGAAGCCAGCAATAGCATTGCGAATAATATGTATCGGTTAAAGTAATGGCTCATATTGATATAAACTGGTTATTATTTGAATGCAAAGATACGAAAAAATATAAAAAAAAGCGTTTTTTGGGGCTTTTTTTGTTTCATCTTGTTTCATTTACAGTATGTGAAACAAGATGAAACAAATTTTTTTTGGTTGTTCTATTCAATTTCGCTATTTTTGCCCCCACAATCATAAACCAATAAAATTATAAAATATGTTGAGACTTAAATTTATGTCGATTATGTTTGCGTTCATCACTCAAAGTTCCTTTATATGTGCTCAAAACACTCAAGGAACTTATGTTGAACTTCATAAGATGGATACATCGCAAACTGGGGGCGGTATATTTAAGCCCAAAAAGGCTCCTGCCCGACGCCCTGTAATACCTATAATAGCCTTTTTGAATGAAAGCAGTCATAGTCTTGATTTGTACTCGTCAAGTGATACATTCATCTATTGTATATATGATGAAAATGATGCAGTAGTATTAGAGGGAATCATGGATTTTAGCACATTTGAAGTTTATTCTATTGATATGAGTTTTCTTCCAGGCGGAGAATATGCTATCATAATATCACTTGGCGGCAGTTCCTATGAAGGAGTATTTATGCTAGAATAAGTTATAATAGTTGAAATAATCATCAATATATTCCGGAAGAATTGAGACAGACCAGACTGGGAAAAAGGAGCGGAAACTGAAAAGCTTTATGAGTAAGTGAAATTATCAATTATGCATTTATGAAGAAAATATTTTATTTAGTTGCAAGCTCGTTTCTTCTGTTTTCATGTTCTGAGAACCAGACGGACATTGCGCCCAATGAAAACCTCGTAGATGAGGTGTCCTTCGAAAACTCTAAACTTAATATGAAGCAAGCTCTGGCATATGCCTCAATGTTTAATGCTGGACTCGAAAAGAATGATACGCCAGAATCTGTCACAAGGACCATAGATCCTATTTCTAAGGTCGTGTCTGATGTGGATTTCTATATTGAAGATGGTGACACTCTTTTGTATGCCATTAACTATATAAATAATGGAGGATATGTGCTTATTGCAGGTGATAACAGTTCATTCCCTATTTTGGCACATTCGAACATGGGAAATCTTGAATTCTCTGATATCTCTGACGATAGTCCGATGGCTATGTATATTTCTGCTTTAAAGAATAGGGTTATAGGCAATATTAATAATCAGTCATCTACCTCAACCGATTATTTTAATAACTGGAAAGATTTGGGGCGTGATGGATATGAGTATGAGATTGTTGTCAATAACAACGAGCCGCAGCCTCAGACACGAGGACGTGAAAATAGCTCAGGGAAGAAGTCTATATATCCATACACAGGAAAGGACTTGGATTATTGGTGTCAGGAAGGTGGCTATAATATGTGTGCGCCTAATCGTGCTTGCATTGGATGTCCTGCTATCGCTACAGGAATGCTGATGTATGATACATCACAAAGAATGCTAGGTAACGTTACTCCCACATATCCGAGTTTTGATTATACTGATATGAGAAACATAAAAGATGTGACTACAGTTACAGAAACTGCAAGAAAACTTCGACAGATTGCTGATAGTATTCCAGAATATGACTGGGGGAAGAAAAAAGATGAAGAAAGCGGTGCTACGCCAGCCAACATTATAAAAGGCCTTAAAAAACTTGGTTATAAGAATGCAAAACTTGCCAGTTACAATTTTGAAACGGTATATAATAATTTGAGTTTCAAAGGCATCAACTATTTTGGTGAAGAGTCAACCTTCAACCGAGGAGTTCTTCTTGGTGCGTGGCATCATGATGCTCCTTGGGCTGGACATATTTGGTTCTGTGATGGTTATTATGAGCAGTCGTATACTGTTACAAAGAAGTTCCTTGGCATTAAAATCAAGTCATGGACTGAGTATGATGACAGATTGTATATGAACTGGGGATGGGGACCGAATAATGGTAATGGCTGGTACTTGGCAACTGATAATGTTTGGTCGTCTTTCGAAGGTAACCCTGATGTCAGATTTAAAGCGAATCCTATGATGTTTATTAATCTGAGTACTTATGTATGGTATTAAAGGATTTATGGGGGTAGTTGCCCTTGTATTGTGCATGGTGTCGTGTAGTAAGGATGATTCATATAGTCCTTTCCATGCTTCTGCCATACATAATGGAGTGTTACTTTCTTATACAGATGCGGCGGGGAATGATCTTCTTGCTTCTGAGAGTGTCGCTGCTACGATTTCAGTTTATGGAGAGCCTTCAGAAAAAAATATTCCTTTTGAAATAGAAAGTATTGCAGTTAATGAAATATCACGTAACTACCTGTCGTTTAATGTGGATTTGCCTGACATTAATGATATGGTCTTTAATGAAGACAAGTCCAATGGAAAAGGTGAATCTATGGTCAAATTGAATATTGGCGAAAGGGTTTTAATGCTAAAATGCAAGTTCGTATTTAGATGTACCGATTCAGAGAGTCTGGGCTCGAATATCATACAACTTGATACTGTTGAATGCAATGGTATTTCTAAAAGTGCGAAATGGAACTCGCAACTGATAATGGATTTGGCAGATTATATCGATTAAGTAACACAAATGTGTGTGTCCCGAGAGGTTTATTTGTTATTCTCGGGGCACATTTTTATTAAAATGATGTTAGATTTGCTGTTATTGATACTGATACCTATGGGATGCTCGATATGCTGTCTCAGATAAAAATAGATATTCTGCCGTTTTACTATAGGGAAACTTGGTAAGTTGCCAATAGGTCTGGCTATTATTACGGAAGATATTCTGTTGAAATGAAATTAATATTGTTTGTAATGGTGATTAGAACCGACATTAGAATCTCTCTCATGGGCAGTTGTTAGCAAGCGTGCTAACACTGCCGTCGGTTCGACGATTTCGCAACATTATCACCAGCATATTTTTCTAATGGGTGATATCCGGTTTACAAAAACGTTTCCATGGTGGTCTTCTGCACATGCATACCCATGTTTCTGTAGAAACTCAGGGCAGGGGTATTACCCTCCCACACATTTAAGGTGATGCTTTGGCAGCCAATAGAACGAGCGTAGGAGTTCACGTGCTCATAGAGCGCTTTCCCGATGTGTTTGCCGCGAGCCGTTTCGTCCACGCATATATCGTCAATATACATAGTCTTGATGTCTTGTAGCAGTTTGTCGTTCTTGACTTCAGTAATCAGACAGAAAGCGTGTCCCCATATCTCACCATCGTCATAAACGAATACGGGTTTGTTGTCTTCACTGAGCAAAGCTTCGAGTTGTTTTTCGTTATACTTGGTTGTATTAGGCTTAAATAAGTCTGGACGTATCACATGGTGTACCATATCTACCTGATGTAACAGTTCAATGATGCGTGTGATATCGTTTTTACTGGCTTTTCTTACCATTCCAGTGTTAGTTGTTTGGTCTGTCATACGATAATATGTTTTTTGTTTTGCAAAAATACTCATTTCAATCAGATTCCTTTGTCGATACCTGTATAATTAACGATTTTTAAAGTATTGTTTTAGGGATGTTTGAGGAATTATGGCTAAATTTGTGGCCGAAATGGGAGAGTAAATTTATGAGTTTTGAATATATGTCAAAAGAAGGCTACGATAAACTCGTGGCCGAACTCCAGCACATGGAGCGTGTGGAACTGCCTCAGGTGAGGGATGCTATTGCTGAGGCGCGTGATAAGGGCGACCTGAGCGAAAATTTTGAATATCATGCGGCCAAGCGCGAACAGTCGCGGTTGCTAGGCAGAATACGCTTCAAGCAGCGTGTGCTTGAAAACGCCCGTGTGATAGACACCTCAAGGCTGAGTAACGATTGTATCCAGTTGCTTAGTAAGGTGGAAATGACTAATCTAGCCAACAACAATCGCATGACCTATACGATAGCTAGTCCGCATGAGGCTAACCTGCGCGAAGGAAAAATTTCAATCAAGTCGCCTATAGCTCAGGCGCTGATGAATAAGAAGGTGGGCGATGTGGTGGAGGTGCGTGTGCCGGCAGGTCTGCTGAAGTTGCGCATAGAGAGAATAGAAAGTATTTAAAATCATAGCGATATGAGTAAGAAGACAGTATTAACCTTTTTACTAATCTGTATGATGCTGTCGCCAGTATGGGTGAGGGCAGAGTTGTCGACCCGTTTGTTCAGGAACTACAGTGCTGCTGACGGACTAGCTGACAACAGTGCACAGGTTATCAGTTGCATGCCATGTGGACGACTTGTGATAGCCACGATGGGGCAGATAAATTTCTACGATGGTCAGCGTTTTGAATATATCGACCCTACCGACGAGAACATTTTCCCGCTGAAAAACTATCATGGCAATTACCATCTGTATTTTGACCGTTATGATCATATTTGGCTGAAAAACAAATTATCAGTGACCTGCGTTGACTTGGTGACAGAGAGGTTTGTGAACTCGGTAGAGAGCGTATTCAAAGGATTCGGCATAAAGCAGAATGTGACTGATATGTTTGTTGATCAGGATGGCATTGTGTGGTTGTTGACAGATGGCGGACTATTTAACTCGAAGACAAAGAAGACACTGAAGATTAGGAAAGACCTGAATTTGCAGGATCTTGAGATATATAAGGGCAACACTCTGCTGCTGTTTTATGAGAATGGGTTGGTTGAGATGTATGAGATGCCAACAGCCAAGAAGATTCACGAGAGTTATGCCTATGGTCCGCAAGATATGGACAGATTCCGCTTCTCATCGGTACTGAAGGTGGATGGTAACAAAATCTATCAGATAAGAAATGGTTTCAAGGATGCCATATTGAACCAGTTTGACGTGGAGAAGCGCCAATGGAAAGAGGTGCTGCGTACGCCCTACCATCTGAATAATATGACAGATCGCGATAGTGTGCTTTACATTCCATCAGAGTATGGCTATTGGACCTATGATGTGGTGACAGATAAACTGACACATGCGGACAACTTGAGGCTTGTCAACGGACAGACGCTGAATACCGACATTAACGTAATGGCGTTCGATAATCAAGGAGGATTATGGGCAGGTACCGAGAGACGTGGATTGCTTTATTCTATGCCTTATACACCACCGTTTACGATTTACGACTGGAGTCAGAAACGAGCAGCTGAATTGGGGGCGATGATGGATGGAATGGACAAACCCGTCATGTTCAGACATAAGTTCGTGAACACAGTATATAAAGACTCACGCGGATGGACGTGGGTCGGTACATCTCAGGGTTTACAGCTTTATAGGAAACTAACCGATATGCTGCCACAGGTAATCACGAAGAAAGATGGCTTATTGAACAACGTAATTCACTCTGTAGTGGAAGACAAACAGCACAATATCTGGGTGGCTACGAGTTATGGCATATCGTGCCTGACGTTCAAAGGCGATAAAATCAGGTATATCATCGGCTACAACCACAACGAGAACTTACCCAGAGAGTCGTTTGTAAACGGTAAGGCGATGTGTCTGCCAAGCGGCGAACTGGTGATGCAGTCGCTTGACCATGTACTTGTATTTAACCCCAAAGGGATGAAAACTGTGAGCGGTGAGTTTCCATTTAAATTGTATCCTAAGCTGATTCGTCTACAGGTGAACGGCAACGAGATAGATACTGGCCAAGAGTATGAGGGTGACGTGATTCTGGATAAGGCTTTGTCGTGGACAGAGGAAATCAATCTAAACTATACCCAAAACTCTACAACGCTAGTTTTCTCGGCATTGAATTACTTTCGGCCGCAGCAGACCTGTTATCGGGTGCGTGTAAAGGGACTGATGGACGATTGGCATGTGTATACACGAGCTAATTCGGCTGGACTGATTGATGCCAGAGGTATGTTCCACCTTCCGCTGATGTCGCTCAGCCCTGGTACATACACTATCGAACTACAAGCTTCGATGGTGCCCGACAGATGGGATACGGAACCTCTTCAGTGGGTGGTAAAGATTAATGAACCTTGGTGGCGAACCACAGGCCTGTTTTCGATTCTGGGCCTGCTGCTGCTTGTGTTGACTGTTATTAATACCTATCTTTTCCATCGTAACTATAAACTGAGGGCCCAGAGAAATCGTGGTGAGCAGACCATTATCAGGCGTATCTGTACTATTGCTCGTCGTTTGTCGACACGAGGGGAGATTGTGCTGGAACCAACATCGGAGGAGATGAGAACCGGCGAGTATGCTATTCAGGAAGATATAGATCCGCAGTTTGTGAAAGTGATGGAAAGGTTGGTATCGTTTGTGAACAAGGCCGACAAAAATCAACTCTCGATGAGGGTGCTGAGTTCGGAGTCGGGACTCAATGTGCAAGACTTCTACAGGGTAGTTTCAGATAATGTGTTTAAGAGTCCGAGACTATTGTATAGGAAGATGATGCTGGATCGTGCAACGAAATTGCTGAAGATGAGTAGCAAGTCTGTTAGCGAAATTGCTGACGAGTGTGGCTTTGTCTCGCCAAACTATTTCATCTCCACGTTTTATCGTGTGCATCAGATGACCCCAAAAGAATTTCGCGAAGCGCGGTAAGTCGCCAAGTACGTTCGCCAATACCTTTATAATAAATAAATGCCAGATAACGATTCTCTGTCTGGTAGAAGTTCCCTTCGCTTGGTAGTAATCGAGGTCGACCATTGTTCGGTTTCCATAGGTATTGATATGAATAGTATCCTTGTTTCTGGAGTATCTGAGCGGTGTAGGTACTGTTTTCTTTATCGTAGGTCATTATGTAGCTATTAGAGGCCTCGGTTGTCCAATGACCATTGATAATGATATGTCCTTGAGGCATATAGGGCGCCTTGAGGCGATAGTTTACCAATACATATTCGCTCGACGTGTCGTTTTCACGGTTGTCGCTGTTGCGGATGTAGAAGGCTCCGTTGGCATCTTTGTCGTAGATGTAGTTGGGACGAGGTTCATCAAGGAAGGGATAGACTTGATAGTTACTGCCGTCCCATGTGATGTTGTCAATGCCCATTGTAGGGTGGCTGGGATCGAGTATTTCGAACTTGCGATACTCATTGCCGCCCTCGAAAATAAGTTCGCGACAATGATGCCATTCAAGTCCATCAGCATTTGAATAGGTGGGGGACACGCCACGTCGCATGTTGTCTTCGCGCCCGTTTTGCATCACTACAAGCATAATTTGTTCGTCAGGGTAGGTCACCCTGTTGCCCAGATAATTGAGCCTGAGACTGAGCTGCTGATGGCTCTGGTTAGTGTCGATATCGGTATTTGTAGTGGCTTCGAGTGCCAGCGACATTGTTTGCTCCGTTACTAGAAAGTCTATGCTAGCCACTTCTTCATTGCTGTCGTCATCGGTGATATGGAGACGGTAATTACCGCTCATCTTCAGGCGACACCTGTCGTTGGGGATTTGAAACTGATAGTGCGTGTATGGGACGATGGTATTTACAGAGAGGCTGTAGTTTTCGATTAGGCAATTGTTGAAGCCTTCAATCCAGTCGCTCTCAAACACCTCTGAGGCTGTTGTCCAGTCTGCTTCACATCGTTCAATGTGGTAGGTGTAGCGATGATAAGTATGTGAAAGTTCGTCGAAACTGACATAGAGTACATCGTCACTCCTCAAGCGTAGAACGGCTGGTGATGATAGCCAGTTATTGTTGGCGATAGCCTGAAGGGTCTTAATGTGTTGGCTATAGATATGGTTCTCTGCCACAATCTCTCCGGCAAAATCAGAAACTGCAATAGGATAAAGCAGAAGAAATAAGAGGGTGAGAAAGGGCTTCTTCATATTCTTTTTTCTTTGATGATGCCATGACGATAGGCGTAGAGCAGTTCTTTCAAGTCGACTACTTGAGACTTGAGCTCAGTTCCTTTATCGGTATCGGCTACTAGCATGCGGTGGGCTGACATCTCGATGATCTGTGTTGTTGATTTAATGTCAATCTCACGCACGACAGCGTCTTGTTGTGAGGTGAAAGGTTCGTGCTGAACTAGTTGGAAACCGCGTGAGTGATAGACAAGCGTATAGCCTGCAATACCAGTCTCACTATGGTATGCCTCAGAGAAACCACCATCAATCACCATCAGTTTGCCGCCAGCCTTTATAGGGTTTTCGCCTTTAGAAGCGTGAACGGGTACGTGGCCATTGATGATATGACGATTATTCCCTTTAACCTCAAAGGCATCGAGTATACGATCGCACACATCCTCAGAGTCGCGTAGCTTGAAGTAGTTGCCTTTTTCTTCCTTGTATGTTTCTTTATCTTTCAGAAAATAGCGTTCGAAAGTGGCCATCTTCGATTTATCGAAGAGTGGGGAATCTTTGCCGCACCACAGGTAGAGAAAATAATCACGGGCATAGTCGTGAGGATATTCTTCTGTAGATGATTCGGCAGAATTGTTGGAGGTGAATGCCGCGCGGATCATCATGCCTATATTGTGCATGAGGTCCTTACCACAATAGCTGATGCCAGGGTAAATCTCTACCTCTTTCAGCGAACCGTCGTCGTTGAGTGGACAGCTAGCATGAAACAGTAGGTTGGAATTGCTTACGGTGTACATGCAGCCATGTGAGAGCAGTGTTCGGATGTGTTTCTTAAGTTTCTCGCAGATGCGGAACGAGTGGTGGAGTTTCATCATGAGGTCAGCCTCGGCGGATGTCATCTTATTGGGCTTCTTTGGGTCAATAGTTGGGAAGTGACAGCTCTTCATCTCATACGCTTTGCCGTCGATGGTACAAATGCCTTGCGTATAGTCGATGTGGTTAAACAGACAGCGTCCGAGCATGCCCCATTCTGGATGACGTTCAAATATCGCTGCTTCCTCCTTGAATTGGATGACAGCAATAGCCTTATGCATCTTAGCGGTGAGTTGACGTTCCTTGTCATCCATCGAATTCCCAGGCAGCAATTTGGGCAGGAATTCCTCGCAGGGGTCATCGCCATAAGTCTCAAGGGCAAAGGTGGCCAAAGGTACCAGGTTGATTCCATACTCTTCGATGGTAGTCAGGTTTGCATAGCGCAGACACAGACGCAGCACGTTACAGATACAGGCATCATTGCCTGCTGATGCTCCCATCCATAGTATATCGTGGTTGCCCCACTGGATGTCCCAAGAGTGGTATTGGCGTAAGGTGTCCATAATGATATGGGCACCTGGACCTCGGTCGTAGATGTCACCGAGAATATGCAGTTGGTCGATGGCCAGCCGTTGGATTACATTACAGATGGCGCAGATGAAATCATCGGCACGGCCTGTAGAAATGATGGTGTCAACAATCACACTGACATAGGCCGCCTTGTCGATGTCGGAAAGGCTCTCGTGGAGCAGTTCCTGAATGATATATGAGAATTCCTCGGGCAGTGACTTGTGTACTTTTGAACGGGTGTATTTCGATGATACATCGCGGCACACCTTTACCAGCTGATGGATGGTGATGCGATACCAATCGCCGAGATCGGCCTCTCTAGCCTTAATGAGTTCAAGTTTTTGTTCTGGGTAATAGATTAGCGTGCATAGTTCTTTTTTCTCCGACTCACGTATGCTGTTGCCGAAGAGTTCGTTGACTTTTCGCTTAATATTGCCTGAGGCATTCTTTAGGATATGACGGAAGGCTTCACTCTCACCGTGAATATCGGCCAAAAAGTGCTCTGTTCCTTTGGGGAGTGCCATGATAGCCTCGAGATTGATTATCTCCGTTGAGGCCGCAGCGATAGTAGGAAATGATTGTGAAAGCAACTGCAGGTAGTGCATGTCTGCTTGTGTGTAGTGATGATGGCTTGTCATATTTTTAAGTGGTTTGCAATAATTCTGCGTAAATGTTCTGTCTTTTTGTCGTTAATAGGGAGTATAGGCATGTAGCCTTCGTTGAGTCCGGTCTCTTCGCCGAGTACCTGCATGAGCCGACCCGCGAATTCCTTCAGTCCTTTGCTCTCTAATAGCTCAGAAAGGCGTTCATCGTCGATGCTGTCGCGATAGAGTTCACGGGTGAGCTCGATGAGGTGAAGAAGTAAGGGACGCTTACTGATCTGTTTAATCATTCGGACAACATATTCGTTTTCGTCCCCCTGATAGTCACCGGCAATTTCTTTGATTGGGTGTGGCATTACGTATTTATCAGGAAAATAGGCACTGATTCTGGAGGTGTCAAGCATAGGTGTTGATAGCCCTAGAATGTTAATGCCATAATCCACGTAGTTGCGTATGTTTTCGTGTTCGGCATATACTAATATATGACGCCAATCAGGACTTGTAGTTGGTACTTCGTCGACCCATCGCTGATCACCCAAGATGCCTGCTTTGATGATTGCTTTCAAATATTGATGGGTCAGATTGTCCATCAGACCGAGTGTGTTGGAGTCGAGTATTCGCTGATAGACAGTGAAGGTTTGGGCACACATCTCAATAGGGTTGATGGTGTTGGTAATCACCGCATTATGTATCTCTTCGATACGGCGATTCCAACCTAAATCTTCGAAGTTGCTGCGTTCTAGACGTCCAAAGGTAATAATGGCGTATGTGTGTATAATCGCCTCTTTTAATAGTAAAAGTCTGTTTGCTTTCTCTTGTGTACTCTGCTGATTGATAGTCCATGGTTCTAACTGACCATGAAGAGACAAAACCGTACGTATACCAGCTCTGCGAGCAGAACGAAGGACTCTGGTGAGAAAGAAATGGGTACAGCCGTGCACATGGACAATGTCGGGCTTGTGTCCTTTCATTGCTTGTCGGAAGGCACTGTAGCTGTCTGCGGTATATGTGTCAACGCTCTGTCGTAAGCCCTCATTCAGCATCTGAACATGATGCAGAATGAGGGCATCGGATTTGGGATATACATGCAGGACTTTCATAGGCTTTGATATCTCACTCCGTTACAAGTAGTGTTGTGGACGATCGTTTAATGAGGCTCTGCCATAGAATGCTCAATCGTATGCCGAGAAGCGCGGTCGGGGAAATGTGCTGTTCGAAAAGGTTCAACAGATCCAGAACGTTCTTTTTGTGGATGATGATAAAGTCATATCTTCCCCAAGCATAACTCATGCGTGTGTCACGATTAATAACCTTTTTGAGTCGGCGTTCTGCCTTTCTGATGTGACTTGCTGCACTGTCGACAAAAGCAAATGGTTGCAGGCGAATGCCTTTCCTTCCGATATATCCAAGAGTTAACTCTGCGTTTTCATCAAGTACTTCACTGATGGCTTTGAGTATGTCTGGAGCTGTAATCGGTCTGTCGATTCTTGAAAACATAATCAGTTCGTTCTTAGCGGCTTTTGTTCCGATGCTAAAGGCAAGCTTCTTCCTGGTGACGTGCCTGTTGGGCTTTGGGAGAAATGTTGTATAAAGGTGTGGATAGTCTTTTTTCAGCAGTTTTAATACATCCTCAGTATTGTCTGTTGATGTCTCGTCGACAACGATGACCTCATAATCTGCCTCATATTCCTGTGAAAGGAATAGAGGCAGGTTTGATTCAAGCTCACGAGCCTGATCGTAGACTGTCATGATGATAGAGATGCCGCGATTGTTTGTGCTCATTTATTTACCTTTTTCTATTAAAACTTACATCCCTTTGCCTTTTAGATTTCGTCGCTCATATAAGCAAGTGGTAGTTTACGGCAGTTGTATTGAGATGCCATGATCTCGCCATAAGCTCCCGCAGACCGTATAGCGAGCAAGTCGCCACGCTTGGTGCGATTGAGATCGATTTGTTTGGCAAAGACATCAGTAGATTCGCAGATAGGTCCTACCACATCGTATGCTTCTGTCGGCTCTTCACTTGTAATGTTCTCAATTTTGTGATAAGCTTGATACAGTGCGGGGCGGATGAGGTCGGGGAATCCAGCGTCGACAATGGCAAACTTCTTAGTGGCACCTTCCTTTATATATAAGGTTCGTGTGATTAGGCTTCCGCATTGTGCCACAACAGCTCGTCCCAATTCGAAGTGGAGAGTTTGACCAGGACGTAATTTCAGCTTCTTTGCATAGGTGTCGAAGTAGGCCTTGAAGTCGGGAACAGGCAGACGATTGGGGTGCTCGTAGTCTATACCGAGTCCACCGCCTACATTGATGTGCTCTACACGAATGCGGTGGCTCTCCAATTCGTTTTGCAACTCATTGACACGATTGCAGAGGGCTTCAAAATCACCCATATCGAGAATCTGTGAGCCGATGTGAAAATGCAGCCCCACAAACTTCACGTTAGGAAGTTTCTCTGCCTCAGCAATAACGGTTAACATATCACGCATGGCTATGCCGAATTTATTTTCAGCAAGACCAGTGGTGATGTTTGCGTGTGTATGTGCGCCCACATTGGGGTTCAGACGGAAGGCAACGCGTGCCACCTTGCCTTTCTGGGCTGCCAGTTCATTGATAACCTCAAGTTCGGGGAGACTTTCTACGTTAAAGCAAAAAATATCGTTGTCAAGTCCAAGATTAATCTCCCAATCGCTTTTGCCTACACCAGCATACACGATCTTTGATGCAGGGAATCCTGCCTTGACGGATGCTTCGATTTCGCCGCCGCTGACGCAGTCGGCACCAAGACCTGCCTCGCGAATGATACGGAGCAGACGGGAGTTTGCATTTGCCTTGATGGCATAGTGTACCACGAATCCTTCGTGGTGACTAGCCTCCTCGTTGATAGTGCGCAACGTCTGGCGCAGTAGTTCTGTGTCGTAGTAGTAGAAGGGAGTCTGTATAGACTGAAACCTATCTACGGGGAATATTCCTTTTGCCATTTATTTATTGAAAATCGTATTACTCAGATTCTGAAGCGCACGCTTCTTGTCTTCCTCGCGGATGAGGAAAGAGATGTTGTAGTTTGAACCACCATAGCTTACCATACGTACGGGAATGTCCTTCAGCGCGTCGAGGGCTAAAGTTTCGAAACCGATGTTTGACCAGTCGAGGTCACCTACAACGCAGATGATACACATGTTGGTGTCAACAGTCACGGTGCCGTATTTCTTTAATTCATCAACAATCTCACCTAAATGGGCGGAATTATCGATGCTCATTGAAACGCCAACCTCAGAGGTACATACCATGTCGATAGGTGTCTGATAGCTCTCGAATATCTCGAATACCTTGCGCAGGAAACCTGTGGCCAGTAACATGCGAGATGATTTGATTTTGATAGCGGTGATGTTGTCCTTAGCGGCGATAGCCTTGATTTTACCGTATTCGGTGGCATTGCTAATGGTTGTTCCCTCAGCATCGGTATCCATCGTGTTCAGCAAACGCACGGGAATACCGGCATACTTGGCTGGCTGAACGCATGTGGGGTGGAGAATCTTAGCACCGAAGTAAGCTAGCTCGGCAGCCTCTTCGAAGTGAAGCTGATGGACAGGCTCTGTCTTGTCGACTACACGTGGATCGTTATTGTGCATGCCGTCAATATCGGTCCAAATCTGAATTTCCTCAGCATTGATGGCTGCACCTATGAGTGAAGCGGTGTAGTCGGAACCACCACGCTGCAGATTGTCGATTTCACCATAAGCATTGCGACAGATAAATCCTTGGGTGATATATACCTGTGCACCTTCGTTTTCTTCAAGGCTGGCACGAAGTTTTTCTTTGATATATACGGGATCTGGTTCGGAATTTTTGTCTGTACGCATAAAGTCGAGTGCATTCAGTAGAACAGCCTTGATGCCCTGCTCCTTCATGTAGTTCACAACCATGTTCGTAGAGATAATCTCACCCTGAGCCACGATGCTTTTTTCCTCGAAACTGGTGAATAATTCTTTAGTGAAAGAACGCAGATAGTCGAACTCACTGCGGAGGAACTCGCGGGTAGCGGCCTTTGTCTCCTCTTTGGCGTAAAGATCTTCTACATGCTTGTCATACTTCTGCTCCAAACGATTGATAACCTCGTTGGCACCATCAGGATTCTTCTTGTAAAGGTAATCAGAAATCTCGACAAGAGAGTTGGTGGTTCCTGACATGGCTGAAAGCACCACGAATACAGGGTCGCCTGACTTGGTAACCAGAGCGGTCACCTCTTTCATTCTCTGAGGACTGCCGACGGATGTTCCGCCGAATTTCATTACTTTCATATCGATTATATTTTTATGTTATATCTTCTATGCTTTTCTCACTGTTACTTGTCCCATCTTACCTTCCTGACACTGATAGGCCTTGCCTGGATACTTGTTGAGCAAACCAATGTTATGAGTTGTCATTACAACGGCAGTACCATTTTCGGCAATGCAACACAACAGTTGCATGATATTGTCGGCAGTCTCCTTGTCGAGATTACCAGTAGGCTCATCAGCGATAATCAGTTTCGGGTGGTTCAATATTGCTCGGGCAATAGCTATGCGCTGCTGTTCACCTCCCGACAGTTCATTAGGCATTTTGTCGAGTTTATCCTCTAGTCCTATTTGAGACAAAACCTCATGAATACGTTCATTAATTAACTGTTTGTCTTTCCAACCTGTAGCCTTCAATACGAAACAGAGGTTCTTGTAAACGGTCCGGTCTGTTAGCAGTTGAAAGTCCTGAAACACGATACCAACCTCCTTACGCAATGCAGGAATCTCTTTGCGACGGATAGTCAGCAGGTCATGTCCGAGCACATTAGCCTCCTCAGCTTCGTCTACATCCAAATCACAATAGAGTGTCTTTAGTAACGAACTCTTGCCAGAACCAACTCGTCCGATGATGTAGACGAATTCGCCTTCTTCAACTTGGAAATCCACACCCTCAAGAATCTTGGTGTCGGGCTGCTGGTAGATGTTTACATTCTTATAACTGATCAGCATATAATGATTCTCTTTAGATTACTTCATGATACCTTTAGCCTTAGCCTCGCGGCGCTTCTTGTCCCAGTTGGGATCGTGACGCTTGTGTAATTCGTCGGCCACCTGTTCGATACGCATACCTTTACTAGTGAGCATCACCACGAGATGATACAGCAGATCACTTGCTTCGTAAATCAGGTGATCAGCGGTGCCGTTAGTGGCCTCGATAACAGTTTCAAGCGCTTCTTCGCCAACCTTTTGAGCAATTTTGTTAATGCCGTCCTTGAAAAGTTTGGTGGTGTAGCTGCCTTCGGGCATCTCCTCATGGCGCTGGTTGATGAAGTCCTGCAGTTCCGTGAGGAAAAGCAGGGGATTCTGCTCGTTGTCTTCTCCCCAGCAGGTATCGGAACCTGTGTGGCAAGTCGGCCCGTCTGGAATAGCCTTTACAAGCAGGGTGTCGTTGTCACAATCCACCATGAAGTCTACCAGATGGAGGAAGTTTCCTGATGTCTCGCCTTTAGTCCAAAGGCAATTGCGTGAACGACTCCAGAAGGTGACTTTCTTTGTCGCGATAGTTTTGTCGAAAGCCTCCTGATTCATGTAACCAAGCATTAGCACATTCTTGGTTGTCGCATCCTGTATGATGGCGGGGACCAAGCCACCGCACTTTTCAAAATCTATTTTCATATACGTACGTTTATTCCTTCTGATTTTAAATATTGTTTGAGTTCGGGAAGGGGTATCTCGCCGAAGTGGAATACGCTGGCAGCAAGCGCTGCATCAGAATGCCCTTCGATGAAAGTATCACGGAAATGCTCTTTCTTCCCCGCGCCACCGCTGGCTATGATGGGAATTGACAGGTTGTCGGCCAACTCTCTCAACGCCTCGTTCGCATACCCCTCTTTTACGCCATCGTGATTCATTGAGGTAAATAAAATCTCGCCTGCACCACGTTCTTGTGCCTCATGAGCCCACTCAAAGAGTCCCCGTTCTGTGCGTTCGCGTCCACCTTTCAGGTAGCAGTGCCATCCGTCTTCATCCATGCGAGCGTCGATGGCGCATACACATACCTGTGATCCGAAGCGGTTCGTAATCTCGTCAATCAGTTCTGGGCGACGGATGGCGGCACTGTTCACACTCACCTTGTCGGCTCCCGCATATAGCAGACGTTCTACGTCGGCTAGCTCATTAATGCCACCGCCAACAGTGAAGGGAATATTGATTTCTTTTGCTACACGGGTCACCATCTCGGTGAAAGTCTTGCGGCCTTCATATGAAGCAGTAATATCAAGGAAACATAATTCGTCGGCTCCCTGCTCGCTGTAGGCTTTGCCAAGTTCAACAGGATCACCTGCACTTCGCAAATTTACGAAGTTGGTTCCTTTGACGGTTTCACCGTCTTTCACATCCAGACAGGGTATTATGCGTTTTGCCAGTCCCATAATTCATTAAGATTGATTTTCCCTTCATAAATGGCTTTACCGAACACCACGGCAGGAATGCCTGCAGCATCCAGCGCCTTGATATCGTCGAGTGATGATACGCCTCCGCTGGCGATTAAGTGCATTTCTGGATAGGCCGCCATGACTTCTTTGTATAAATCGATAGCAGGACCTGCCAATGTGCCGTCTTTTGAGATCTCTGTGCACAATACATTCTTCACGCCGGCATCAACATATTTTTGCAGGAAAGGCAATAAATCCTCAGCCGAATCTTCTTTCCAGCCATTGATACTGATTTTCCCGTGTCGTACGTCAGCACCAAGAATGATACGCTCTGCGCCGTATTTCTTGAGCCATCCCATAAATAGGTCTGGCTGAGTGACGGCTATTGAACCGATTGTTACCATCGATGCACCTGAGGCAAAAGCCTTTTCGATATCCTCGTCGGTCTTGATGCCACCTCCGAAATCAACGGTTAGACAGGTTTCTGTCGTAATACGGCGGAGTACGTTGTCGTTGACGATATGTTTTGATTTTGCACCATCGAGATCAACCACGTGCAGACGGGTGAAGCCAATCTCCTCGAACTCCTTAGCCACTTCGGCGGGAGAGTCGCGATATATGGTCTTCTGGCCGTAATCACCTTTGGTCAGTCTGACGCATTGGCCGTTGATGATGTCGATAGCAGGTATGAGTTCTATCATAATTCAAGGAAGTTTTTAAGGATTTGTTCACCCACCTTACCACTCTTTTCCGGGTGGAACTGGCAAGCATAGAAATTGTCTTTATGCATCGAGGCCGAGTAGGGTTGTATGTAGTCGGCGGTGGCTATTGTGTCCTTACAAGTCGGTACGTAGAAACTATGGACGAAGTACACGTAGTCGCCATCGTTGAGTCCCTTGTAGAGCGGGCTCTTCAGATCATAGAGCTGATTCCACCCCATGCAAGGCACTTTGTCCTCATGCTTCTCTGGCAGAAAACGCTTTACCTCTGCATCAAAAATTCCGATGCAATCTGTATTGCCCTCTTCAGAATGCTTGCAGAGTAGTTGCTGCCCCACACAGATACCGAATACGGGCTGCTTTAATGAGCGGATTACCTCGTCGAGTTTGCGGGCCTTCAAATAATCCATAGCTTCGCCAGCATGCCCTTGGCCGGGAAATAGCACTTTGTCTGCCTTTACCAGTTGCTCTGCGTCGTCTGTCAGCAGGGGTTCGATGCCCAGTCGTTTCAGGGCATTTACCACAGAATAAATATTCCCTGCGTTATATTTCACGATTGCTACTTGCATTACGAGAAGATAATTGTTTTGTTTTTATAGGTGAGGATTTTACGCTGAATGTGCTTCGATACGGCATGTGAGAGCACAATCTTCTCAAGGTCCTTGCCTTTCAGTACCAGACTCTCGGGGGTGTCCTTATGTGTGATGCGGGTCACATCCTGCTCAATGATAGGACCAGCGTCGAGCTCAGCTGTTACATAGTGACTGGTGGCACCGATGATCTTCACGCCGCGCTCATAAGCCTGGTGGTATGGCTTTGCGCCGATGAAAGCGGGTAGGAATGAGTGGTGAATGTTGATGATGTGGTGTGGATACTCTGCAATCATCTCGTCGCTGATGATCTGCATATATCGGGCCAGCACTATAAACGAGATATCCTCTTTCTTCAACAGTTCCATTTCTGCGGCTTCTACTTCTTCCTTGTTGCTGTGGTCTTTCTTAATGCTCCACACGTAATAGGGAATGCCAAACTGATCAGCCACATAGCGCAGATCTTCGTGATTGGATACGATACAGGGAATATCGCAATTAAACTCTCCAGCCTTCCAACGGGCCAACAGGTCATATAGGCAATGGCTCATCTTTGACACGAAAATGGCCATTCTTGGTCGTTTGTCGCTGTAATAGAGGCTGAACTTCATCTGGTAGCGCTGTGCATAGAGCGTAGTGATATAATCGTAGATCTTGTCACGTGGAATCTGAAATCCTTCAAGTTCCCATTCTATGCGCATGAAAAACATACCTTCAACCTTGTCTACATACTGGTCAAGGTACACAATGTTACCCTTATTATCGGTGATAAACTTGGTTACTTCCGAAATGATACCCTGCTGATCTGGGCAGTGGAGTAGCAGAATTGCTGTTGTTTCCATTGATTTTTATTATTTCCTTTGAATTATCAAGGCGCAAAGGTACAAAAATAAATGGTAAAACGAGCCTAAAATGAAAGAAATCGTTAATATGAGATTAATTTCTTTAGAAATTATGCATAATTATTCGTCTTTAGCCTCGGCAGAGCGCAAAATTATGCTAGTGGCGCCTAAAGTGAAGAGTGTGCCGTCGTTAATCAGACGGCGCTCTTTGGGCGAAAGCTCCACATTGTCAACAAAAGTGCCAGTGTTGCTGTTGTTGTCTTTGAGTGTGTAGCGCAAGCGTCCTTTCTTGTCGCGTGAAACGGTAATCGTGCAATGATTCAAATCTACGCTAGGGTCTACGGTCTCAAAAGTCGCATTCGCAGGATTGCCTTTCTGGTATCTGCCAATCACGTTGTCGCCCATCTGCAAGGGTATCACTTGCTTGTAGTGAAATACGTTCTCAATCACCACGATAGAGCCGCATCCCTGCTCGTTGGCCTGTTCGTCGGGGTTCTCGTCTTTCTGGCGCTCACGAAGTTTGCTCACACCTATACGGATGCCGAACTCCTTGCCGCAGTCAGGACATTTGAATACCAACGACTGTCCTGCGGTATATTTTGTTTCATCGAATGTGATGTATTGATCGCATTTAGGACAACGTACCCGTTTCATATCTTTTCACTGAATTTATAAACCCAGGCCTCTTCTAGTCCCTTCTCCCTGTGTATCTTCTTCAGAGCGTTGTAAGCGTCGCCTTGTGTTTTGAATTTTCCATAAATCACGCGGGTTATGTCTTTGTGGACATATACCTCGGACTGCTCATATCCCTTCTTCTGAAGTTCTTCGACAAAGGCATGGGCGTTTTTCTTAGTTACCATACTGGCCAGTACGATGCAATAGCCTTGTCTGGCAGAGTCTTTTCTAACCGTTGTGGCCACCTTTACGCTGTCTTTCTTCAGAATGGTGTCCACTTTTGTCATTGTCTTCTGGATGTCTTGTTTTTTATAGTCTATAGGACTTGTATTAGTGTCCTTCGACATCATGCCAAATAAAATCGTATTGTTCAGATTGCTGATGGTACGCGTCATCATCTCGGTCTTGCCTGTAGGCAGGGCCAGCAAGACTATAGCCAGCAGCACTGCGGCAATAGCTACAGTGTTGCGTATCCACGAGAATTTGATTCTTACCACATCATCCTCATCCTCGTCTTCAATAGGCTCCATGCCTATGATTTTAGCCGTGTTGATATCAGCCTGTTCCTCTTGCTGCGCTTTCACTGCTTCTCGCTTCTGTTCCTCCAGACGTCTCATCTCATAGGCCCCCAGTCCGTAGAGGGTCGGTGTCAGTATGCCAGCCTCACAAGGGGTGAAGATGTAGTTGCCATCCTCGTTCAGTGCCAGTGTTCCGATGTCGTTCAGTTCGTACGAGCCTTTGTTCTGCAGCCGCATCTTCAGTTCGTTTACCTCGTCTTCAATACGCTGTAAAGCCTCTGGATAGCTGATGTCATAGGCCTCGACATACGACTGAGCCAGCAGCGAGTCGTTAATCTTGAGCTGTGGGTTGAATCCTAATGTACGCAGAGGAGGAAGAAACGAGTTGTCTTCCTCATCATAGCTCGCATCAACATGATGCGTCATAAAGCCTCCTAAATCAGGCACTATCACGCAGTCGTTGTTGAGCAAAAGGATCTCAATATGTCTCTCTAATTCAATCACGACTGCAAAATTACGGCATTTTTTTGAGATAAACAAATAAAAGAAACCTAAAAATGTTGATTATGTGATTTTTTTGCCGTATCTTTGCACAAAAATTATAAAACATGAATTATATCGAGACTGAAATCGACGGAGTCTTTATCATTGAGCCGAAGGTGTTCAATGACGCTCGTGGTTATTTCATGGAGGCTTGGAAACAAGAAGAGTTCAACCAGCATATAGGTAAGGTCGACTTTATCCAGGACAATGAGTCAAAGTCGTCTTTCGGTGTTCTGCGTGGGCTTCATTATCAGAAGGGTGAAACGTCGCAGGCCAAGCTGGTGAGAGTTATTAAAGGTAAGGTGTTGGATGTTGCGGTAGATCTTCGCAAGTCGAGCCCTACTTTTGGTAAACATGTGATGGTTGAATTAAGCGAGGAGAATAAGCGCCAGTTCTTCATTCCCCGCGGCTTTGCCCATGGTTTCCTAGTGCTGAGCGAGGAGGCCATCTTTACATATAAGGTAGATAATCCCTATTCGCCTTCCACCGACGGCGGCATTCGTTGGAACGATCCCGATTTGGGCATTGAGTGGCCCATAGACCCTGCGAAAGTCCTGACCAGTGAGAAGGATTTGAACCAGCCTTTTTTGAAAGACGCAGAGGTGTTTGACTAAAATGGTAAAAGAAGAAAAATAGCAGATATGAATATAGCAATTGTTGGAACAGGATATGTTGGACTGGTGTCAGGAACGTGTTTGGCTGATACAGGTGCCAATGTGACGTGTGTCGATGTAGATGCCCAGAAGATAGAACGTCTGAAGAATGGCGAAATACCCATCTATGAGCCTGGGCTCGACGAACTCGTGAAAAAGAATGTGGCCGCGGGCCGACTGAAGTTCACTACCGATCTGGCTTCTGTGCTCGACGATGTTGAGATAGTTTTTTCTGCCGTTGGAACACCTCCCGACGAGGACGGCTCTGCCGACTTGAAGTACGTTCTTCAGGTGGCTAAGACCATCGGTGAGAACCTGAAGAATTATGTGGTTGTCGTCACGAAGTCTACTGTACCTGTAGGTACCGCCAAGAAGGTACGCAAGGCTATTGAAGACGAACTGGCCAAGCGCGGAGTTGATATCGAGTTCGACGTGGCCTCTAACCCTGAGTTCCTTAAGGAGGGTAATGCCATCAAGGACTTCATGAGTCCCGACCGTGTTGTGGTGGGCGTCGAGAGCGAGCATGCCAAGAAGGTGCTCACCAAGCTCTACAAGCCCTTCCTTATCAATAATTTCCGTGTCATCTTTATGGATATCCCGTCGGCTGAGATGACTAAATATGCCGCCAACTCAATGCTTGCCACGCGTATCTCGTTTATGAATGACATTGCCAACCTGTGTGAGCGTGTGGGAGCAGATGTTAATATGGTACGCGCGGGTATCGGCTCCGACACTCGTATCGGTCGTAAGTTCCTCTATGCAGGCTGCGGCTATGGCGGCTCGTGCTTCCCTAAGGATGTCAAGGCTCTTATCAAGACGGCCGACCAGAATGGCTATTCCATGGAAGTACTCAAGGCTGTAGAGCGTGTCAATGAGCATCAGAAGGGCGTTCTCTTCGAGAAGCTTGTCAAGGCTTTCGGCAGCAAGGAGGCTCTGAAGGGTAAGACTATCGCCATGTGGGGACTCTCGTTTAAACCAGAGACCGACGATATGCGTGAGTCAACGGCTCTTGTCATGATTCAGAAACTGCTCGAAGCAGGCTGCAAGGTGCGTGTCTACGATCCGGTTGCCATGAATGAATGTAAGCGCCGTATTGGCGACTCGGTGGTATATTGCCGCGACATGTACGATGCCGTACTCGATGCCGATGCCCTGCTGCTGCTCACCGAATGGAAGGAGTTCCGCTTGCCAGGCTGGGGCGTTGTCAGGAAAGCCATGAAGCGCCCGCTGGTCATCGATGGTCGAAACATCTTCGATACCGAGGAGCTCGACGAGAATGGCTTTGAGTATCATTGTATCGGAAAGTAAATGAATAGATTTTTCATCATAGTATTATCGGTTGTTGCTTTGGTGGCCTGTGGTGGCCGGGAAGGCAAGCCTGTTGCTGAGAATAAGGAGGCCAAGACCCTGCTACAGGGTATCTGGGTCGACGCAGAGAGCGGCGACGTATCGTTCCGTGTCAAGGGCGATACCATCTATTATGCCGACTCTACCAGCCAGCCTGCCTATTTCCGTATCATTGGCGATTCGCTGGTGCTTGGCTCTGGCGCGTCTTACGGCATTGTCAAGCAGTCGCCCCATCTTTTCTGGTTCAGTAATCAGAACGGCGACGTGGTGAAGCTTGAGAAGAATGACGATCCTATCGCTGAGGAAGCATTCGTACACGATACGCCGCGGGTACTTAGCTACACCCATCAGGTGAAGACCGACTCCGTGGTCAACTTCGGTGCAGAGCGTTATCACTGGTATATTGCCATCAATCCCACCAAGTACAAGGTTGTCAACCATACATACAATGAAGACGGTATGGAGGTCGAGAATGTTTATTTTGACAACATTATGCATATTGCTGTATATCAGGGTTCTCGTGAGCTTTATTCAAGTGACTTCCGTAAGCAGCAATATGCTAGTTATGTACCTGCCGACTTTCTGAAAGAGGCTGTTCTGGGTAATATGGAGTTCAGCCATATCGATGCTGCGGGATTGCACTTCAATGCCACCCTCTGCATCCCCGACGGTGCCAGCTGCTACCTTGTAGAGTCGCTTATAGACTATCACGGCAAGATGACGATGAAGCTTGTTGAATTTTAGCACGGTTTTTGCATCCTAGGTTTTTCGATATGTATAATTTTATAATGAACTGAAACACCTAGGACATGTTTAAGTTTAAAAGCACAAATGACTTCTTCTGCTTTGCAGATGGAGAGATGGAAACGTTGGCCCGTATCAAGAGTGCCAACACAGTTCGAAACTACCTCACGGCGCTCAACTCGCTCGAGAGCTTCCTGCACCGCCGGCGTCTGCCCCTATGCAACCTCAACCGGCAGCTCATGCAGGACTACGAGCAGTGGCTGCTCCACGGTGGCCTGTGCCGTAACACCAGCAGCGCCTACCTGCGCTCCCTGCAGTCCCTGTTCAACCGCGCTGTCGATCAGGGACTTACGCCCGAGCGCAACCCCTTCCGCCGCGTGTTCACGGGTAACGAGAAGACCCGTAAGCGCACCCTGAAGCTGCGGGAGATGAAATGCCTGCTCGCCACCCGCCCTGCTAACCACCGCCTGCGGCTGGCCGCCGATGTATGCCAGTTCTGCTTCTATGTCTGCGGCATGCCGTTCGTCGATGTGGCCCATCTCCGATGGAGCCAGATCAGCGGCGGCTACCTGTCGTACCGCCGCCGTAAGACCGGCGTCGCTGTCACCGTCCGCCTGCAGCCCGAGGCCCTGGCCATCCTGAGGCGCTACCGCGACCGCGACAGTGAGTATGTCTTCCCGCTGATGAATAATGATAATCCCAAAGACTACCCCCTGGCGCTGGCCCGCTATAACCGCGCCCTGGCCCGCCTGGGCCGTAAGGTCTGCGTCGGCCGTAAGCTCACGTCTTACGTGGTCCGCCACTCCTGGGCCTCCCAGAGCGAGCGCGTCAGCATGCCCGACCGCGTAAAGGGGCTGGGCCTGGGCCATACCAATGTGCGTACCACGTCTGTTTATGTCGCCTCCATCGGCCAGGGAGTGCTCGACCGCTATAACCGGCGACTGCTGAATACGATGCATTTCGAGCCCTCCTTCGGTACTGCCATAAGGACATAAAAAAATGCACTCCTCTTACATAGAGGACTGCATGATTTACTAACGCAAAGATAGACTTAATTCCCATAAGTGCAAAATATTATTAAATCATTAATACTATATTTTAATATTATTTACTGAAATTAACAGTAATTAAGAAGCCGCACCACCTAATGTCTGTCAATATGCAGTCCTCTATGTAAGAGGAGCGCGTTTGATTAGTTGAATTATATATATATAATAAGGTATATGAACCAATACACTAGGAAGGTATTATTACTATTTGCCGTTTTAGGACAGACGGTAACTGTCCTGGCTGATGGGGGAGCCGATTCCTCCAGCGTTGATTCTGTGCGTCTCAATTCCCCCACGGGTGTTGCCACGTACCATGCTGCCCCCATAAAGCTGACTGACTTAAAGGTGGACTCATCCAAGATAGAATTCATCACGCCGCAGACCTCCCAGGCTGTGGAATACACCTATAGCGGCGTCATCCCCCTGGACGACGAGCGCCAGCTGCTCCGGCTGAAGTCTACCAACTTCAATCACGCCATCCTCGACGAGCTCCGTTCGCGGTTCGTCAACGAGCTGCAGGTAGAGGGCACCACGCTCTCCTCGCTCTCCATCGTAGGCTATGGCGCGCCTGCCGGCAACTGGCAGCGCAACGAGGCGCAGGCCACCGGCCGTGGCGTCGACCTCAAGCAGTACCTCATGAGTACCGAGATGGGCGGCGGCGCGCTGAACGTCAGCTGGGTGTCCGAGGACTGGGACTCGCTGCTCACGCTCATCGAGCACAGCCACCTGGTGCTGCGCTATGCCGCTGCCGACATTATCCGTAACGTGGAGGTGACCGAGGGCCGCGA
>JAEEGG010001881.1_pt1 | contig 55469 bp, 51 predicted proteins | sample 9134161 | NCBI WGS metagenome assembly JAEEGG01 (sample SAMN16246543, study PRJNA631951) | gut metagenome | biome: gut microbiome; feature: rumen; material: CR-attached | host: Bos | place: Iran: Karaj | collected 2018-10 | reverse complement strand
TTGAAGAAATGAAGAGGGAGCAAGGAAATTCTTTCTCCTTGGAACGGATCAATCTGGCCGAGCTGGAAAGGCGGTGCGGCATATCGCGCGGAAAGCTTCGCCGCCTCAAGCGGAACGGCTTTCAGGAGCTTCCCCGCATCACCAAGGGCAGCAAGCACAAGACCACGAAACTCAGCGGCTATACCGGCATGATTGACGCACTTTTGAAACAGGGAATCAAGAATTCTTCTGTGATTCTGGAACGGCTTAGGGAAGCCGGATTTGAGGGCGGCGCAACGATCGTAAAGGAATACATCGCTGCGCATAAGCATCTCATTCCGGCGAAACGGCAGCAGGTCGCATCCCAGGGGAATCGTGGCCGCCGGTATTCGACGGAACCCGGCGAGGCATTCCAGATGGACTGGGGCTTCACCGACGTCCTGGACTACGACAGTCGTTCCTTCCGCGTGGCGTGCTTTGCCATGATCTGCCACCACTGCGGCCAGCGTTACATTGAGTTTTTCCCCAACGCCAGGCAGGAAAACCTCTTTATTGGAATGGTTCACGCCTTCCAGTACATGGGCATCCCGAGATTTGTCCTGACTGACAACATGAAGAGCGTTGTTCTGCACCGTGACCTGGAAGGGCATCCGGTCTGGCAGAAGGACTACGAGGCCTTTATGAAAACGGTGGGCTTTGAAACGAAGCTCTGCAAGCCCAGGCATCCGTTTACCAAGGGCAAGGTTGAGCGCCTCATCCGCTTTGTAAAACAGAACTTTCTCGTTGACCGGGTGTTCAGCAACATTACCGACCTGAACTGGCAGGCGCTGGATTGGTGCAATCGCCAGAACAGCATCTACCACAGAGCTGTTGACGGCGTGCCGCAGCAGATCCACATGGAGAAGTGCGCCGCCCGGCTGCGGGAACTGCCGAAGACGGACGCGGTACGGTTTTATCTTTGCCCGGAGCGAAAAATCTCCTTTGACGGCTTTGTCAATTACGAGGGCCGCCGCTTCGGCGTTCCGTACAGCTATCCCGGAGCAACAGCCAGGATCTCCCGCAGCGGCGACACCCTGTACATCTACTCAGCGGATCTGCGGATTCTGTTGGTCACGCACAATGTGACGTGGAGCCGCAAGGACAGCTTCTGTGAGGGACAGTACGAGGAGCTTCCCCAGCCGGAGGAGCAACCGACGATGCCGGTCAGAACCCAAATCCTCCAGCTTCCCAAGCCGCAAGGCGACCTCTCCTTTGCCAAATTTGACTTTGACGGGGAGGAGTCGGTATGAACGAAACTGCTTTCGAAACGATTGCGCAGGCGGCTGCCGTATTGAAGCTGGACTTCTCTTCTGAGGAGTTTGCGGGATTTGCAGAGGACCATGGTCTTTCCGTGGAAGCGATTGAGGTGGTGCGGTCCGTCTTCTCCTATCTCAGGGAAAAGAAGCAGCAAACCACAGTACTGACGCTGCTGAAAATGAGCCGACTCCCGACAAAGGAACCGAAAACCTTTGACAACTTCGACTTCTCTCTGCTCAAAGGCAAGGACGTTGACCGGCTGAAAGCGCTGCCGTCGCTGGCAGCAATCTATTCCCACAGGAACCTGGCCTTTATTGGTCCGGCAGGCACAGGTAAGACGCATCTGGCTCAGGCGTTTGGTTACGCCTGCTGCAAGCACGGAATGAAGACCTACTTCATTAAGGCGTCCGAGCTGCGGGACCGGTTTACAATGGCAAGGCGTTCCGGCAAGACGGATTCCTGCCTCAGCGCCTTGGTTCGTCCCAGCTGTCTGATTGTAGACGAGATTGGGCACTGTGCCTTTGACAGAGAGAACACCAGGCTGTTCTTTGACCTGATTGACCGGCGCTACAACAAGGAAGGCAGCTTCAATATGATCTTTACCAGCAACAAGAATCCGGCGCTGTGGCGGGAGGATTTTGATGAGGATGCCACCCTGCTCTGTGCGCTGGACCGGATCTTTGACAACGCCACGGTCTTTAAGCTGCGCGGCGAGAGCTTCCGCGGCAAGAAGCTGGAAACCGTCTCTCTGCAGACCGGTAAGGTACGGGCTGTTGAGTCGGTAGTAACCACAGAAGAATAATCTATCTATTACGAATACCGGGTTGTTGGCATTCTCAAAAAATGGCTCTGGGGTTTCCGACAATTATTGGTCCGTTACTCCCGACAAAATTTGGTTGCGAACTCCCGACGCCAACAGAGGGCTGAAATTCCTCGATTTTACGCGGTTTCCAACGCTCTAAATCGTGAGATTTCAGCCTTTTCCTTTTCCGGATTCCTGCTGCTCCGTCTGCTTCGCTTTCAGCGCCGTTTTCTCGGCGTCGATCCTGGCGCGGACCTCGCGGATCATCTGCTCCAGCAGGGTCTCGCACTCCTCTTTCGTTTTGGCGTAGACGGTGTGGACCTCACGCTTGCCCTGGGCGTTGGTCGGGGAGTAGCGGCCCTCGTAGAGGTGGTCGTTGAGCTCGTAGAGGCCGCCGGTGCCGGGCTTGCGGATCTTGCCCGTGTACGGGCTGAATTTCGGCCTTGTGGCCTCCATTTCTTCGTCGGTGGGCAGGCGGTCCTCCAGGGTCTCGTGGGGCGCATACGCCTCGCTGTGGCCGATGACGCGCTCGATATTCTGGGCCGCCTGGAGCTGCATCGCGCCGGTGATGTGGCTGTAGACGTCGAGGGTCGTGGTGGAGGAGACGTGGCCGATGACGGCGGAGAGGGTCTTCACGTCCATGCCGTGCTCCAGTGCCATGGTGGCGAAGGTGTGGCGCAGATCGTGGAAGCGAAGGTTCTTGCACTCTGCCCGCTGCAGGGCTTTTTTCATCTTTCGGTAGACGCTCTGCGGATCCAGCGGGGCGTCTTCTTTTACCGGCGAGGGGAACATCCAGCGGGAGTTTGTCCGGTCCCGCAGCTCCCTGAGTACCTTGACCACGCCGGGCGGGAGGATGACGACGCGCTCCGAGTTTTTCGTTTTCGGAGACGATTCCCGGAGCTCTCCGGCCACATGGATCACCTGGCGCTGGATCTGCAGCTCGCCGGTGCGGACGTTCAGATCGTCCCATTTCAGAGCGCAGATCTCACCCCGCCGCATGCCGGTGGCCAGCTCCAGGAGCATCATCTCGTAGAAGCCGTCCTCCTTGGCCTGGATCAGGAAGCGCTGCATCTCCTCGCCGGTGAGCACCTGCATCTCCTTCTTTTTCTTCGGCGGCAGCTTGCAGCCTGCGGCGGGATTGCTCAGGATCAGCCCCTCAGTCTTCGCCTTTTCCAGCGTCATCCGGCAGGTGGCGTGGCAGGACCGCACCATCCGGTCCGACAGACCGGGGCCGTTCTGCTCCCGCCTGGTCACCCTGCCGTTCCGCTTCAGCTCGGCGTAGAACTGCTGGAGGTCGCCCTGGGTCAGCTTGCACAGGGGGATGCTCCCGATGCCGGGGATGATGTGCTTGTAGATGCGGTCCTCGTAGGCCTGCTGGGTCGTGATCCGCAGGCCGGGCTTGGACCAGGTCTGATACCACAGGTCAACCCACTCCCCGAAGGGCATCTCCGGCTTCGCTCTGCCGTTGAGGACGCCCAGGGAGGCCTTGAGCTCGTCCAGCTTTCTCTGACACTCGGCTTTGGACACGGAGGTAACGCTCTTCGTGACCGGCATGCCCTTCTCGTTATAGCCCGTGACGACGCGGCCTTCCCAGCGTCCGTCCTTTCTCAGGCGGAGGGTTCCTTCTCCCTGCTTTCGTTTTCTTCCCAAGGTTTCAGCTCCTTCCCGAAGACTTCTTCCATAAAGTCTCCCACGATGACGGCGGCGTTCCGGTGCATCTCCGTGGTGACGTGGGTGTAGGTGTCCAGCGTGAAGCTGGCGTTGGCGTGGCCGAGGATGCCGGACAGGGTTTTGGCGTCCACGCCGCTGCGCATGGCGTGGGTGGCGAAGGTGTGGCGCAGATCGTGGAAGCGGATGTCCGGCAGGCCCGCTTGCTTGAGGATCAGCTTCAGACGCTGGTAGGCGGAGCCCGGCGCGACGGGCTTTTCCGGCTCCAGAATGCTGGGGAAGATCCACTCGCTCATGGCCGTCTTCCGCCGTTCCTTGAGGACGTGCAGGGTGCTGGCGGGGAGCAGGATCGTGCGGGTCCCCTTTTCGGTCTTCGTTTCGCCCACCACCATCGAGCCGCCGGGAGCCGCATGGACGGAGCGGCAGATCCGCAGCGTTCCCGCCGTCTCGTCGAGGTCGCTCCATTTGAGGCCGCAGATCTCGCCCCGGCGAAGGCCGGTGGTAATCTCCGTGTAAAAGAAATCGTACCACAGGGGCTCCGCCCGGATCGCTTCCATGAATTTTTCCAGCTGCTCCTCGTTGAGGATCTTCTTAGGAGCCCGGTCGAGCTTCGGGATTACAGCGCCCTCCGTGGGGTTCTGCACAATCAGCCTGGCGTTCACCGCCGCCTCCATGATCTCGTGGAACAGCATGTGGATGCCGCGGACCGTGACCTCCGAGAGATGCCGCTCGGTCCCGTCGGCGGCGTGGTAGGTCTTCCTGCCCAGGGCGTTATAGAACTTCTGCACGTCCCGCTTGGTGACGGAGCGGAGCATCTTCTTTCCCAGGGCCGGGATGATATGATGCCTGGCGTCGCTGCGATAGCCGCGGACCGTGCTCTCCCGCAGGATGGGCTCGGCGTAGGACGTGAGCCAGCGCTCGATCCATTCCGCCACCGTCATGTTTCCCTCTTCGCTCAGGTCCGCGCCTCGGTAGCAGTCGATGGCGCTGTGGAGCTTCGGCATCAGCTCCTTCTGAGTCCTGGCGAAGACGGACTTGAAGATGGGCGTCCCGTCCTCCTTGTGGCCGATGACGATGCGGCCCTCCCAGCGGCCGTCCCCGCGCTTGCGGACGAGGCCGTCGCCGTCCGGTCGTTTTCCTGACATAGCTTTCACCTCCGCTACAACAAGTACCACAACTGATTTCGAATATCCAGTCTGAAATCTGTCAGACACAGAAAGTTATCTTTTCTTCCGGGAGCACGACCCGGGGAACCGGCGCGTGCAGATGCAGGGGTATGCTGTTTTTTGGTGGAACAGCCTCCGATTTTTGAGGCAAGGCAAGGGATTGCGGGCGTTCCACATGGCTGCGTTTTGCTGTCCCGGAGGTGGAACACAAGTGGAACAGCGACAGGCTTGTGCCACCTGCGTTCCACCTGTTGGACACTTGTTTTCACGGAAGTGGAACACGAAAATTTGAGACAGGGCAAGGGATTGCGGGCTCCTGTTCCACTTGGGACAGCTTTTGCGCAGGAGAGACCGCTTCTGCAAACGCAGCGTTAATATGACTGTTCTTGATCGTAGTCCTGATAGATTTGCACGCTGCCGTCCGTTTTCAGACCGTGGGCTGCCTTCTTCTCTTCGATCCGCGAGCGAAGCTTTCTGTCCACCTGCCCGCGCAGATGCTTGAGCCTGCGATTCTGTTCCTCTCCCATCATCATCGCCAGCGCATAGGCCAGCGCCGTCAGCGCAGACACCATACAGGACGGAGCTCTGACGCCGGAAGAATAATCACTGTTGAAGACGTAGGTCATGGGAACCGTTACCGCAGACAATGCCTGCACCAGCTCCGCTTCCTCTGTCTCTTCCGTCACTTTCGGCACTGCAGAATTTTGCGGCACTTGCGTTACTTGCGGCACTGCGCAGGCGTTCTGCGAAAGGAAATGCTCGCCCATCCTCGCAGCCATGGCCGCGTACTCCAGCTCTTTTTCAGACACCGGGCGCTCCTTCTCCTGCTCCGGATCGTAATCCGCCGGCAGAGGAAGACCGACCGCGGCCATGATGATTCTGTTTTTGATGCTTCGGAAGACCGGATTCTCCTCCAAGGGAAGGTCCGGTTCTTTCTTTTCCCGGTAGAGAGACAGCTTCTCCCGGTTGACCTCGTTCCACTCTTCGTAGAGCTGCGCGATCCCTTTGCTCTTTGCGAGGTCCGAGACGAGCTGATCCACGATTTCTTTGACGTCCTTCGGGAGATAAGCGTAGAGCTTTTTTCCGGAAAGATTTTTCAAACGGGAGGAGAGTTTTCGGAACAGGACCACCGACTCCGGCGTCGGCTGGTACGTCTTTTCTGCCTCTGCTACCCTCTTCAGCAACTCAAAGCCGGTCTCATCCTTGAGCTTGTTCCGCAGCTCCGTCTCCATCCGGAAGAGTTTTTGCTGTTCGAAGCGAAAGATATCGTTGCCGAAGAAGCTGTGCAGCTCGTCGATCCCCTTCTTCGTCAGCCAGCCCTGGCTGGGATCCTTCGAGTAGACCACCAGATGCATGTGGGGATGATGAGACTTGTCATGGTAGGCTCCGTACCATTGGAGCTGATCCGGCGCGATGTTGTGGGCCTTCGCCAGCTCCGTCACGTTGCGGCGGACCAGGTCGCGCCACGCCTGGGCGTTGTTGTAACCGAGACGCTCGGCGTCCTCCCGACGCAGACTCACCACGTAAGTCCAGACGGGACCGGTGTGATTGCCCACCTCTTCCGCAACGGAATCCAGGTCGATCCTGTCATCAAGCTGACCGAAGAGACCGTGAGGACCGAGCTTCTCTACGCCGGGACGCTCCGCCATGTACTTCACCAGCTTATCGACTTCGTTGATCCGATCCGCGTTGCGCTCGATGAAGGCGTCGATGAACTCCGTGGCATTCTGCTTCGACGGATCGTTTTCATAGTCCCGGTACTCCAAATAATTTTTCGCGTCGGCGTCAGCTTTCAGCAAATCTTTTATGAGACGCTGCTGACGAACGGTCGCAGGCGCAGGCTTTTCCGGAGAAGGAACACGCTCCACGCCCTCTCTCGTTCCCATGTACTTCACAAGATTTCCGGCGTTTTGCTTCGGCGAGTTGCGAATGAACCGGCTCGTCACAATGATTTTTGCCATTACCAATCCTCCCGCTGCCACTTGTGCGCGTCTTCTGCTGTCAGGATTCCGTTGATCTCAGCGACGGTATCCGCGCAGGCCTTCCGCAGTCTTTCCACCGCTTCAGGGTCATACTCAAACTGCGCGGCGAACAGATTGCTGCTGACTGCCTGCTCCACCGCCAGCTTGAAGAGCATTTCACCAAGGAATTTCACAGACGACCGGAGCTCACTTTTCATGGCGCTGAGCAGCAGCGGCGAGAGATAGTTGACGGTCTTTTTGTGATTCAGATAGCCGAGATAGAAATCAACTGCCTGGCAAACGAACTCGCCTTTTGACTTTACGTTTGCCAAGTCCAGCGAGGCTTCGATCTCCGCGACCATCGAAGGCTTCATCCAGTAGGCATATTTCTTCTTATTATCGTCCATAACGGCGCTCCTTTCCATAGACCCCTGCAGCAACCCCTGTTTTGACAAGGTAGAATATCCGCAAAAACCCCGAAAAACCCCCGTTCGGTCGGCTCTGCCGGCCGATGTGGTGGTGTGCGGGTAGACCCCGCACTTTGTCCTGCTTCCCCCCCGTGACGCCCCAAAACGCCCCGAAAAGGGCTCTACGGCCTCCCTTCCGGGATACTTGGCTGTACCGTGAAACCCGGTGTGCGCGCAGCGATCTTCTGGGCCCGGTAGAGCTGACGCTCCCGTTCTGCGCGTGCCAGCTCCTCCGCGTTCCGCTGCGCGACGATCTCCTTGATCGGACGGATGCGGTACTTCAGATTCCCGTTCCATTTTGTACCGTCCTGTCGCGTGACCGTCGTGGGCTCCGTTGTGATGAAATCCTTTTTCTCCAAAAGATGAACGTACTTCCGAACGGTATTCTTGCTCATGTGCAGAGCCGCGCCGATGGTACGATAGCTGGGCCAGCATTCATAGGTCTTACGGTCCTCCCGATACAGAAGATAGCCATAGACCGCAAGCTCTCCCACGGACAACCCGAAACCGAAAATACAATTCGGCATCGGAAAGAAATGACCGACGTGAGGCTTCAGCGTGTTCGTCAGATGGAGCGTGTCCCGCACCGAAAGGACAAGCGGAAAAGAATACCGATGGTGCTGTACGACGGTCCATTCCCGCCTCTGCAATCGGTACACATATTTTTTTAACGTGTTCCGGCTGAGGCAGAGATTTTTCCGGACCGTTGTCAGCGTCGGCGGATCCAGCTTTCTCTCCTTGCGGGACAACAGGAAAGCGAGGATCGCAAACTCACCGGCAGAGATCTCCTGACGGAAGACCTCATTCGGCACGGGGAAATAGTACGGTCTGGGATTCGGCGGCGGCCAGAGCGGCCGACTCATAAGTCGCCTCCCGTCTGTTTGTCCACCCAGGAGATGAACTTGTACTTGGGAACCACCAGCCTGGTTCCGATCTTCAGTGCCGGGAAGCCCTTCTCGTGCATCAGCTCATAGGCTCCGGAGACGGAGATCCCCAGCAGCCCGGCAATCATATCGACGTTCAGCATGACCGGCAGCTCGTCATAGCTTTTGTAAATGCATTCCTTCATTTTTTTGTCCTCCATTTTTCATCGATGGTACCCCTTATGATACCGCCTGTGCTAAGATTATAGAAAACGAATTGTACCATAATATGCCCTGTTAAGGACCCCCAAAAAAATTTTCGGGACCCGGATGCATCCGGGTCCCGCATTCGTACTCTTTGTTTACGGCAAACCAATTTCTGACAGTCAGAGGCAGGCAGCCTCGTCAGTCATTTGAATCAACACAGGCGTCAGTCAAGATTTCCGGGGCCTTACAGCTGGATCGGATTGTCTCCCCACATCTTCTTTTTGTCCTCGCTGGTCATGGCCGCGGGGACTCCGCCCTCGCCGAGCTCCCGGATGCCGTTGTTGGCTTCCTGGTACTCCGTCTGCCGATTCTGGATGGCGACCTGATCCTTCGCCTTGAGATAGGCGTCGGTGAGGGAGCTGTTGCCGGCGATGATCTTGTCCGCGATCTTCAGGGCGCCTTCGTTCTCCATCATGCGCCGGAAGGCGGGATCGTTCTTGACCTGCTCGACGGTTTGATTCAGCTTTTCCGTACAGATATCTCTTTTTAATAATCTATTCGTATGCTGTCAATAATCTCCACCAGCTCTTCTTTTGCCGCCTGAGCCTCCGGGTCCATCAGATAATAGGTCAGGACCACGGTGGTTCCGGTCGTGTCTCGCAAATAGCAGAAGCAGGGATACCAAACGCTGATGGTGCCGCCTTCCGGCCAGCTCTTGCCCAAAAGCCAGATATAATCCCGTCCGTTTGCATCGACTCCACTGGTCACGGAAAGGTATTCCGTTTCGCCGTCGGGCTGCGTGAGATCGAACTGAGCGAGTTCCGCCCATTTCACGTCATCCATTTCCTTGAGCAGGCAGACCGGTTCCATCACCTTGCGGACACCGCCGTCCAGGGGGCAATAGAACAATCCCGCGTCCTCGGTCCAATCTGCAGGGATCTCCAGAGACAGGCCGGCGGATCGTGCGCCATCCTCGGGCCAGAAGCTGACAAAGTCCTCTGTGTTCATGAAGGGAAGCGTAAGGCTGACGGTTTTCGTTTCCGGCTCCGGGGATCGCGGTTCTGTCTGGGTTTCTGTCGGTTCAGGATCTGTCTGCGGTTCCGCCTGGGTCACTGCCGGTTCTGATTCCTTCTCTGTTTCTGACGGCCCGCTATTGTCTTTCGTTTCCGCAGAGCTTTCCATCGGCGCGGACGCAGTTTCCTTGTCGGACGGAACGTCCGCGGAAGGCTGCTGCGCCGCGCAGGCGCATAAGCCGCTAAGCAGCAGTACCGCCAAAGCCAAAACTATGATTCTCTTCATTTTGAAATCTCCTGACATTATTTTTTCTTTTTGCTCGTAAACCGGTCGCTGGATTTAAAGTTGTAGATCGGGCGAATCCGTTTTTCAATGCGGACGGTATCGCCGATGGCGGAGATGATGGTCTGCGGATCCTTGTAGGCCATGGGGCACTCGTCGAGGGTGTCCTGGCTGACGGTGGAGGTATAGATGCCCTCCATGCTATTCTTGAAGGCGGAGAGGGTGAAGCTGCTTTCCGCCTGGCTGCGGCTGAAGAGCCGGCCCGCGCCGTGGGGCGCGCTCTGATTCCAGTCGTCGTTGCCCAGGCCAATGCAAATCAGGGCGCCGTCCCGCATATTCAACGGGATCAGCAGGCGCTCTCCTTCCCTTGCAGAGACTGAGCCCTTCCGCAGGATGCCGTGCTCCAGGTCGATGTAGTTGTGGACGGTGGTGAAGAAGTCCGCCTCGTGGAGCTTCAGGCCGTCCAGGATGCAGTCCCGGATGGTCTGTCGGTTGAGGGCCGCGTAACGCTGCATGATCGCCATGTCGTGCAGATACCTGTCCCGGTCCTCGCCGGTCAGATAGGCCAGCTCAAAGGGGATCTCGGTCTGAGACCTGCCGCCGACGTTCTCATAGGCCAGCTTCTGATAATACTCCGCCACCTGCAGGCCCAGGTTCCGGCTGCCGGTGTGGATCACCAGGTAGAGATTATCCTCCTCGTCCCGGTCCACCTCGATGAAATGGTTGCCGCCGCCCAGAGTGCCGACGCTTTCCAAAGCACGGCGGGTATCGATGCTGCCGAAGCATTCCAGCTCGGAAAGGTCGATCCGTCCGCTGTTGCGGTGGGGCTTCTCCCGCACGTCTCTGCCGTGGGGGATGTTTTTGCTGATAAACGAGTCGAGGGCAGGCAGGTTGATCCGCTTTTCCTTCAGCTGGACCACGTCCATGCCGCAGCCGATGTCCACGCCCACTAAGTTCGGGACCACGTACTCGCCGACGGTCATGGTCGTGCCGATGGTGCAGCCCTTCCCCGTGTGGACGTCCGGCATGATCCGGATCTTGCTTCCCGCGGCAAAGGGCTGGTCGCAGAGGGCCTGGATCTGCCCGATGGCCGAAGCCTCGATCTCGTCCGTATATACGATCGCGCTGGTATAAGCGCCGTTGATTATTTGCATTCGTACTCCTTTGAAGCGTATTCTAAATCATCTTCCAATGCTTCAAATCATTTTGTAGAGCTCGTAGCAGTTGTGGCCCTTGGGAACGTCTTTGAGCTCGCCGCGGATCACATAGCCGTTCTTCTTGAAGAACCCTACGTTCCAGTCGCCCGCGTTTGTGATCACCATGGAAGCGCCGTTTTCCTTGGCGAAGTTCTCCGCTTCCCGCAAAAGACAGGTGCCCAGGTCCTGAAGCCGCAAGGGTTCTTCCACATACAGCGCGTCAACGGAACCGATCTCCCCTTTGTCCGCATCCGCGATCACGCCCGCTACAAAGTGGCCGTCCCGGTCCACGAGCTTCTTTTCAAAATCAACGGTTTCGGGTTCCTGTTCATAGGCTTCGCTGTAAGCGTTCAGGCCATTCAGGATCACTTCCGCATCATCCTCATTGCCGAAGCTCAGCTTGAAGCGGGTACCGCTGTTGTTGGACGGCACGTATTCCGGCGTATCCTCGTCAAGGTATTTGACCAGAGAATAACTGAGATAGCCGTTGGGCTTTTTCAGCGTGGTAAAAACCGTGTAGCCGTGTTTTTCATAGAACGGCCTTGCCATGAAACTCGCGGTGCCAAGGGTCACGACCCGGCAGCCCTTCTCCCTGGCGATCCGCTCGACCTCGCGGAGGATCATGGAGCCGATTCCATGATGGCGATAGCGTTCATCCACCCAGAGGTCGTTCAGAAACATTCTCGACCAGTGGTATTCGTAAGCTGTCGCAATACAGCCGCCGATTATCTCACCGGTTTCATTCTCAATTTTGAGAACGAATTCTTCTTCCTCCGCGTCAACCTCGCGGGGCACGATCCCGTTGATCTTTTCGCCGATGTATCCGGCTTCTTCTTTTGTCAAGTCCTCAATTTTGTATTTCATTTGGCTGCCTCCACATATTTCGAGTTGTTGGGTTCTTCTGCCGTGCGGGACGGGCGACCCGAGGCCAGCCTGCCGGAACAGTTTGGTGATGATCTCTTCTGTCATTGTTCACTCGGCCTCCAGCAGGTATTTCAGCATGCGCTCCGGATCGTTGATAAACTGCTTGGTGATCTGATAGTGCTCCGTGTCCCGGTAGTCCACGCTGCGGACGCCGGTTTCATCGAAGAGCTTGATCTCCGCGCCGGGGAAGGCCATGACGATGGGAGAATGCGTCGCGAGGATAAACTGGGAATCCAGCTCCACCAGGTCGTGGATCGCCACCAGCAGCGACAGCAGACGCTGCGGTGACAGGGCCGCCTCCGGCTCGTCCAGCAGATACAGGCCGTGGCCCTCGAAGCGGTTCTGGACCAGGGCCAGGAAGGCCTCCCCGTGGGACCTGGTGTGGAGCTGCCGGTATCCGTAGCGCCCCAAACGGCTCCCGCTTTGGTCGATGTAGCTGGAGGTGTTGTAGAAGCTCTCTGCCCGCAGGAAGAAGCCGTCGTCCGGGAAGCTGGTCTTCACCGTGGTCAGCAGACGCCAGAGCTCGGAGTGAGAATCTTGGGTAGCGAAGCGGTGCTCCCGGCCTCCGCCCTCGGCGTTGAAGCCCATGGCCACGGCGATGGCTTCCAGGATCGTCGATTTTCCGGTGCCGTTTTCGCCCACGAAGATCGTTACGGGCTTGGAAAACTCCATGGGCTCGCCCCGCAGAAGCTGCTGCACTGCGGGAATGTCATTCAAATACAGATCCCGCTGGGGCGGCTCCCGCAGGCTGATGGATCGCAGATAATTCATAGCGCTTCCAGCCTCTCCCGAATCTCGCTGTCCGGCACCAGCCGGAAGCCCTCGTAACGAAACTTCGGCACGGTCACGCAGGAGACGAAGGTATAGCCGTCCGGGGTCAGGTTTTCCGCGGAAAAGACGGCGTCCTTCGGGATACGAACCATGGCCCGCTGGCCGCAGGCGCAGTCCGGTCCCAGCAGGAGCTCCTCTTTGCGGTCCTCACAGAGCACGGTGATCCTGACGCCGCAGCCCTCATGATAGAACCAAAGCTCCTCGCAGTCGATCTGATGAAACTGCGATTTCTCCCCGGCGTCCAGCAGAAAATAGATGCTGCCCGCCAGCTCGCGCCCGTCCTTTTCAAAGGGCGCTGTGTATACCTCTGCGAACCAGCCGCCCTCGGGGTGGGCTTCCAGGCGGTACGCTTCTTTCAGTTGTTCTGTCCGTGTTTTCATTTGTCTGTCCTCTGTTGACTCAGCCAATCCCGGATGACGCTTTTCATATGCTCTCGGGCTTGGTCAAAGTGGTGGGTTTCGCCGGGAATCAGCGCCAGCTTGCAGCTCCGGTAACGTCCGGCGGCTGTCTCCACGTCCCGGAGCGGTACCACGTCGTCCGCTTCGCCATGGAGTAGCAGCACGGAGCCGGGAAAGGCGTCGATGGCCTCCTCTACCCGGATCGCCCGGGCGGAGCGGAAATAATCCGCATCCAGCGTCAGGCCCTTGATGGTCGGAAAAGGCTCGGGGATTTGCGACGGGTCGAAGCGGACGCCCAGCATCTCTCCTTCTCTGGCGCAGCGGGGGATCATGAAAGCGGGAGCCCGCAAAACAAGGCCCCTGACGCGCTCCGGCGCGGTTCCGGCGACCAGAGCTGCCGTCAGCCCGCCCTGGGAATGGCCGGAGAGCCAGAGCTCCGTGACAAAATCCTGCCGTTCCGCCCAATCCATCACGGTCAGGGTGTTGGAGATCCATTTGTGCAGGGTATGCTTCCGGAATTCGCCTCCGCTCTCGCCGTGGCCGTAGAGGTCGAAGCGCAGGGTGGCGAAGCCCGCCTCACGCATGGCTACGCAGGCGGCGACCGTATGCGGCCTGTCTTTGGCGCTGGTAAAGCCGTGCAGCACCAGCACCAGCGGCCCCGGCTCCGCCGAAGGACGCTCTAATATCCCCACCAGCCGGACGCCGTCGTCTGTTACGGTGACGCTTTCTCTTGCCGGCGCCATGCTCAGCAGCCCTTTCCGTCGATGCTGCAGGCCTGGGCGGTCTCCCGATAGACGATGGGCAGGCCCTTCTCTTTCATCCAGCCCTCCCAATCCAGGGTCACGGACCCATCCTCCAAAACGAGGGCCGGAATGCCGACGAAACCGTTCTCCCTGCAGACGTCAAACACCGGCAGCCTGTCCCGCAGCTTCAAAAACGCTTTCAGATTCCGCATGCTCTTGTTGATATCAATATACTCGTATTCCACGCCGTGGGCGTCCAGATTCACCTTGCATTCCCGGCAGTCCGGACACAGAGGGCTTCCGTAGATTACCAACATGGATCAGTTGCTCCTTTTTTATTAGAATGTGTTTTCGGTTTCATTCTCTTCGCAATGGTGCCCCAAGGCGCAGCGTACTCGCTCCGGTCGTAACCGTCCCTTTTGGCTCAGAGCTTGTTTGCGTAGTTCCCGAGATCGTCTGTGTGGTCGCCCCAGGGCGATTCCCCGGTAAATTCGCTCAGAAAAACCAGCTTATCATCCAGAATGTCGATCTCCATGCCGTGTTCTTCTTCCCAGTCGCACACACATCCCAACTGGTAGCCGATTTTGGCAGGGTCCTCCGGTGCGTCTACGACCAGCCCCGTGGGCTGGAAGCACTTGAGCAGCTCTCGAGGCGGTGTGTCCGCATTCACCGGAACCGACAGCTTCAATTCCGCCCGACTCTCTTCGCTGATATTCTCGCAGAAGTCGAGGCAAAAGGCCTTTGCCGCCCGACAGATCGCATCGATCAGCGCCTCCGGCATGGCGTTCATAGCCGCCGCACAGCGCTCGGCATATTCCAGGGTAACCGCTTCATCAAACAGCTCCACAGCAATCTCGGTGTCCCAAAGCTCGCACCGGACCTTGCCCTCCCGATAGAAGGAGTCCTTTGCAAGGGGCTTTCTCTGAATGTTTGTAATCATGTCTCAATCGCACCTTTACCGTGTTATTTCGTCAAAGCGATGCCGCCGGTCTGGAGGATCTGTTCGGCAATCTCCGCGGCCTCAGGGAAGCCCTCGTTCTGCAGCGCTTCCGATGCGGCACGGAGCGCCGGTATAAAGGCTTCGACCATTCGGTGATACCGCTGCATGGCCATCGGGACGCCGAGGCCCGCCTCTCGGGCAGCAGCCTCAAAAGACTCGTCCGTGACTGCAGCCACCGTCGCCGCGCCGCCGATGCGGAAGGAGAGCTCCCGGGTGGTGGGATAGATCGCAGCAGCTAAGAGGTCGTAGGCCGGCGCCAGCCGCAGGGTGCGGAGGTCCGGGCTGTACAGCAGGGAGAAGTTCTTGACGTGGGCGTCGGTGTTGCCGATCAGCCAGTTGAACACGATCTGATCCCACAGCCGGGTCATGTCCCGGATCGGGTCTGCGGAGTGCCGCCGCAGCAGGTCGAACATCCGGGCCAGGTGGTTTTCGCCGGCCCGTTCGTACTTTTGAGAGGCCGGAATCCCCAGCGCCTGGGCGAAATCCTCCTGGTGGAGCCGCAGCGGCGCGGTCAGGCCGTCGATAACCTTGCCTGAATTTGAGAAGCTTCGGTCGTAACGCCCGGCGGCAAACAGGATCTCCTCGTCCGCGCCGTTTCCGGTGTTGATGATGAAGCTGTCCGCGACCTGCAGGCCGCAGTTCTTTGCTGTCATCAGCGCCAGCTGCTCGTTCTGAACGATGTGCTTCAGGCGGACGTGGCTCTGCTTGACGATGTGGGTACTGGGCGCGGTGCCGCGGGGCAGGAACCAGGTTTTGCCGTCGTAGTACAGGCCTACCTTGCCGGTAGCCCCGGCCAGGGACAGATGCGAGGTGATCACCAGTTCTGCGGATTTGGAAGCACCCTCCGCAGCCAGGGCTTTGACCTGATCCAGCGCCAACGGCTCGTAGCTTGCGCCGTGCGCTTCGCCCTCCGCCGTGATCTGCAGCGCGCCGAGGCATTCGCAGCCCAGAGCGTGGAGGATGGTCAGATAGTCGTCCTCGTCCGCGTGAATCCACTGAGCCACGGTCCGACGGGTATAGCCCTCGGGCAAAAGGCTGTCAAAATAGTTCTTCGTCTGCGCAGGAGAGAAGGCAGCCTCCTGCAGCGGCAGGCTGAGAGAGATCGGGGCAGCGCCTTCCGCAGCCAGATACTCCGGCGCATAGGCAAACACGGCGTTCTCCGGGCGGTCGCCGGCCAGCGTGCCGACGTGGGTCTGCAGGCCGTTCTTTTCAATGCTGACGCGGTAGGTCATCCTGCCTCACCCCGCTTCCGGAGCTCCGCGTTCAGACCCAGCAAATTGACCAGGTACAGAGCCTTCCCGAGCTCCGCCGTCTCTTTTCCGTTTTCCAGATCGGAGAGGAAGCTGACGCTGAAGCCCGTGAACTCCGCCAATGTAGCCTGCGTCAGCCCAAGCTCCTTCCGCCGCGCCCGGATCGCCGCACCAAAGTCCTTCGCTGTGGATACGATCATCAATACCGCCTCCGTTTTTCGCCGAACGGCGCAATCAGCGCCGAATAGAACAAGACTTCGCCGAACGGCTCATAATCATGCTTTGATTATAAACCAAGCCGTACGGCGAAGTCAAGTTTAAATTTTAATGCTGCCGGTCCTAAGTATATTTTCCTTGGTTTCCGGTAAACGATTGCCGGCAAAGCGCCTGAGCAGCCGGCTGTTTCATTCTCCCTTCTGCCGCGAAGCAAAACAGGCGATCCGGAGGAAAATAAGAGTTGATTTTGGAACCCGTGTCTGTTATAATACAACCGCAAATTTAAGGAAAGGAGGTCATCAAAAATGCTTAACAAGCAGCTTGCAACTGGAACTGAATCCTGTGTGATGACCTCGGCTTGTGCATTTTCGTTCTGATACTGGAATGCAATATTGCAGATCAGTATGATTTGGCATATAGATGCTGAATGATTGCGCCGTGGCGTCTGCGTCACGGTGTTTTTTGCCCTTTTCAGCAAAACACGCACTTGCCGGGTCACCGCCGAGAACAACATGAAAGAAAGGAAAAGCAGCCCTGTACGGCTGCATGATAATACTATGGATAAGAAAACTATGATGGAAAACATGGCCCGGGAAGCCTACGAGAGAGGCGTTTTCAACGGGCTCTGGCTCTATGCCGAGAACGGCGAGATCGTGTCGAAGGGCGCTTACGGCTTCCGCGACACAGAGGACAAGCTTCCCATGCAGGAGGACAGCATCTTTCAGCTGGCCTCCATCACCAAACCGTTTACGGCCGTGGCGATCATGCTGCTGATCCGGGACGGCCGTTTGTGTCTGGAAGACAAGATCACCAAATTCTTCCCGGAACTCACCGCTTACAAGGACGTGACGATCCGCCATCTGCTGACGCACACTGGCGGCATCCCCGACGTCGATGATTCGACCTGGCTCACGGAGCTGTGGCAGGAAGAAAAACGCATTCCCTCGAACAGCATCGTGCTGCGCTATCTGACGGACAGCGGCGAGGACCCGTGCTTTGCGCCGGGGGAAGAATTCGGGTATTCCAACACCGGCTACTGCCTGCTTGCCGAGATCGTGGAACGGGTCTCCGGCGAGGCGTTCGAGGTGTTTATGAAACAGAACATCTTCGAGCCCGCCGGGATGAAGGACACCGGGATCTTCCATATCCGCAGGGACGGGGCGCCCTCCGACCGTTTTGTTCGGAATCTGGTGCTGGAGGACGGTAAGTATATCCTGCCGGGCGACTCGAGGAGTATTGAGAACTACTTTGAGGTCGCCGAGGATGGACTGAACGGGTGCGACTTCGCGTTCACAACCATCCTTGACATGCTTGCCTGGGACCGTGCGCTGCGGGAAGAGACCGTGCTGACCCGCGAGGAGCAGCGGCTGATGTTCACCCCCGGCAAACTGAACAACGGAAAGGACATCGTTTACGATGACGACGACGCAGAGGAGAGCTACGGTTTCGGCTGGGCCATCGCAGACGATGAAGATCTTGGCCTGATCGTATCGCACAGCGGCGGCATGCCCGGTCTCGGCACCTGGTTCGAGCGCGGCGTCGATACCGACAGAGCGTTCATTTTCGCCAACACCCGCGAATATGAGGACATCCGGGCCTATTGGAGCTTTGCCGAGAGCATGATCGCAGTTTCCAGAGGGCAAGAGCCGGAGCCCATCGTCAGCATCGAGGACCTTACGGTCAAGAACCCTGACAAGTCCAGGTGGGAAAGCTACTGCGGCAAGTACGAGCATCCCGAGGACCACGATTTTGCCATCGACGAGGTCTTCCTGAAAGACGGCGAGCTCTGGGCACACGCCTTCGACGAGGAGCGCGGCGAGCTCACGTTCCGGCTCTATCCCATCGGGGAGAACACCTTCGGCCGCAAGGGCGGCTATCTTGAACTGAAGTTCGACGACGGCTGCCTGATGTTCGACGATTACACCTGCAAGAAGCTGTGACAATTGCACCAGGGCGGCGGGGATCACTCCCCGCCGCCTGAAAAAAGAGAAAACGTACAGAAACGCGGACGTGGAGAAGATGTACCGGCATGTGATGCAGCCTTAAGCGAATACCGAAACGGGAGCAGGACGATTCATCACCGTCCTGCTCCCTGCGTTTTTGATTTATTCGCCTTTGTAGTAGTCCCGCAGGATCTCCGCCACCTGGTCCTCCGGGCCGGTGAGGATGACCCGGCTGACACCGCGGTCTCTGTTATAGGTGAAGACGGCGTCGCTGGCCTGCATCATCTTCCCGCAGAAGAAGGCGGAAACGGCCTCGCCCTCTTCGTCGGAGACGGGCAGATCCAAGATCACGCAGGCGCGGTTGCCCCTCTTCGCGGTGTCCGCCAGGAAATCGAATACGACCGCGTTCCGCTTGATCCGCAGGCCCTCCTTGACGAAGGGCTCCCTGAAGAAGCGGTCCGCCTCTTCGGCGCTGAACTGCCACACGCCGTCGATCTTCTCGCCGTGCAGCAGGCCTTGGTTCAGATAGTTCCGCAGGGTCCGGGTGGTGAAGCCGGTCATCATCGCCAGCTCGTTCAGATTAAAATTCTTGTCCATCGTTTTTGATCTCCCATTCAAGTCAGATTCGGTTTGGCCTTACCTGTCCTCATTGTAACGGAAGAATTGACGGCGCGCAATTTGAAAACGGGGGACTTTTTCAAGAGGCAGAGCCTTTTCGCGTCTGAAGAAATACGCTTACAATATGCGATCCCTCGCGTTCACATGCTCCGGCTTGTCAGAAGCCGTTTCAGATTCAGCCGGTGACGGCGCTTGGGTCGGACCTGTGATTTGCCGGGGAGAACGGGCAGCGTTTTCCGATGCACTGATTGTTTTTGCTGAAATGGGTGCAGACGATCTCCGGCTTCTCCATCTCCACGCCCAGCTGCTCCTTCGCAAAGTCGATGGCGCATAGGATGGCGAGGAAGGAGTCCCGCTTGCAGCAGCGGGGGCCGCCGATCTCTCCGATGGCCGCGAGGGACTTCGCCGTCATCCTGTGGGACAGGGCAAAGGGCTCAACGCTTAGCGGCGTCGAGCCGGAAGCGATGGAGACGAACATCCCGGAGCTGATTCCGGCTCCGCAGGCGCCCCAGAAGCCACAGGCTCCGCCAGGCACCTTCTTTCCGCGACTAAGCATCTCAGCCAGAGCCTTCGGCAGATCAATCATGCCGCCAGCGTTATGATAGGCTGTCAGCAGGGCCGCGCCGACCATGACGTGGTGCTCCGGCCCGTGCATGTGGCAGAAGGGCATGGCCATCATCTTTTCCAGGATCTCCACAGGGTTTTGGGAGGTCTCATTCAGGCACAGACCGACAATGGAGTCCAAGCCCGCCGTGTGACAGTCATTGCAGACGTAATGACCCCGCACGCAGCGGGTCTTGCTGTTCTCTTTTTTGTGGCAGACGGCGCACTCCATCTGCACCTCGGTTTCCAGATATTCCAGCGGCGCACCGCAGATCAGGCATTCATCCATCATCTTCCGTTCTCCTTACCGTCCTGTTCCGCCAGCAATTCATCCAGAATTGCCGCGGCGCTCCGTATAATTTCCGGGCAGCGCACGTGAAACAGCTCCTTCTCCCGGATAAACGCCATCTGCTCCGGTACAGACAAATCGTACCCCAGAAGCTCCCGGCAGACGGCGCTCCCGTTTTCCCGGATAAACCGGTTCATATATTCCTCCGCCAAAGCATAGGCCCTTGCTTTTGCTGCGGCGTCGCCGCGTTCGCTGTGTCCGTACAACAGCCCAAGCACCATCAGCGCGCCGGACACCGCTCCGCACAGCTCGCCCTTCCGCGCGCCGCCGCCGAAGTTCGTGCCCAGCCGAAGTGCCAGAGCTTCCTCCACACCGTGCTCCACCGCGTAAGCCACAAAGATGCCTTGCGCGCAGTTGAATTTTTGCTTGTAGTATGCTACGGCTTTTTCTTTGTGATCCATGTATGCAATGGCTTCCTTTTCCATGCTCAAATTCTCCCGGTGACGATGTCCAGAAAGGCCGCGTCCTCGGTCCAGTCGTGGCCGCTGCGCTGGCCGCTCATCTCGGCCCCGCAGCCCGGGCAGCGGTCTGTGGGCCTGCTGACCTTGCACCCGCAGGCGGAGCATTCGTAGTCGTCTTTCTCAAAAAGGTGGGTGTTTTTAATCCAGTGCGCGTTATTCATGGATGGCCTCCTGAGACGCAATTGCCGCAGCTTCCAGGCGCTTGTCATGCCTAGAGAGCCGTCTGGCCGGGCCGTAACGGTCCCGGTCCTTTGTTTTGGGCCGGAAGCCCACGGAGACGTAGTGGGAGACGTTGCCGTCCCGCATGTAGCCCAGGGATCGGTCAATCTTCCGCCGGTGCCTCTCATAGATCAGCCCGCCCTGCTTCCCGTGGTCGCGCATCATCTTACTGCGCCTGCGCATCTTCCGCGCCGCCTCCTCTCTCCGCCTGGCAAGGCCGCGGCTCATATTGTCTTCAGGTTTTATCATTGTTTACTCCAAGTCAAGTTTTGACTTTAGTTCTGCTTCAAAGGCCCGAATTTCTTTAAGACAAGTATCAAGATATCCAAACAGCTGTTGCTTATCTAATCCGTCAGTTTTTATCGGTTTAGTTTTAAAAGGGAGATGGTAACACCAGTCAATCACTTTTGGCCTATATGGATAGTATTTTTGTATCAAGTCGCAAGTGGCCCTAAACTCATCAGTAATATTTTGCGAATTAATAGACATCTGCACCAAAACTTTTCCTGCAGACATGATATAGATTTCATAGAAATAATGAGCTTCTGTATTCCATGCGCTGGGGGCATCTTTCAAATCAGGCAAAATCTCAGACATAGCACTGGTGTTAAATCGAGTATAGGAGCGGCTGGAGTTCATAGGGTCAAAAACAATATCATTTCTTCCTGCTGCCCATTCTCTGCTCCACGAAGCGATATCCATGAGAATTGTTTCGCGCGTCCCTTGGGGTATAATATAGGGAAGCAATGTTTCACTGATTCTCTTGCTCCATTGTGCATGGAATTCTGCCATCTTCGGCCAATCCTGTTCATTGCCTATACTTACGCCGTAGAGATGATAATTAATCCAAGATGCGACATAGTCATCAGCACGGGACCACGACAGCTTTATGCCAAGATTGTTCTCTATTTCCTCCTTGTGAGAGTAAAGATTATCGAATGCTTGTTTATTTATATTCGTATCGCTGTTTCCAAGATAAAAATCGATCCGCGCAACATCAAAGTTAGCAATACAGTCAACTCTGAAACCACTTATTCCAGTATATCCACTAAGCGTATTCGAGCCAACCGGATTGGAGTTCAGAAATGCGCCACTGCGAAGGTTTTCCTTTTTAATTATTGGCAAGGCATATGCCCAATACCGTTTTCTCAACTCAATTGTATGTGCTGTTTGCGTTGTTCCTCTTGATGATACAGTTCCGTCACTGATAGCAGGAGCGATATCTGACCAAAGCAGCGTTGCCTTTTCCCACAGCCAGGCAGCCCTGTTTTCGATTTTGATCTCATCCCAGCTGCTCTCAGAAAGAACGTTTTCCATCGTCAATAATCCTGCTGCACACTGATCAAGACCCGGATTGTCTTTCTTCCCTGCTTTCTTCGTTGCCCAGTCCGCATCACTGATAGAGGTATTCAATGCCTGGGTGATGATCGCAAAGTTTCCGAGTGTTTGAAGCTTCTGATCCCTGACTCTGGCCAATTCTTTCGTTTCACAAGGTGGCCAATGGTTCCTCCATTTCTTCGGCATCAGATGCTCTAAGCTATACTGCTTGAATCCCAAGAGGGCGACAGCACTTTTCTCGGAGCGAGCCCCAGACTCAATGTAGTATATTACACCCTTTGCCTGCAGATTGGTGAGCTTGCTGTCTTTGAAACCGTTCAGTAATTCCTCGTCAGAAGGAACATATGTCGTTCCGTCTCCTATGCGCTTCAGGGCCGAAAGAAGACCATCTGCGGTTTTTACCCCATTCAAAATCAGCGACACAAACAGGTTATTATAGTTTTTGGTAGTCGCCCGAATTATCATTCTTCGCATAATGTAGGATTCAAGGATCCCCATCATCTTTTTGAATTCATCAGGATCTTCTACATTACATGCAAGATATAGCACATAGGGAACCAATGTGGAGTTTTTAAGGCCGAAAATAATAACGTTTATCCGTTCAGTACCGGGCAGCTTGGGCATTTGCCTGTTGATGCAATCCGGATCGAACACCTCTCTGAACTTATTGGCATACTTGGACATGGGCTCCAGGATTACCTGCTTGTCTCCATTGCAGTAAACTTTGATAAAGTCCTGATATGATTTTGCAAGGTGTTCCAATCTGGAATATGCTATTTTATCTTCTGCTGAGACCTTGAATCTGGCATCCTGTACGAACAACTGGAAATATGAATCGAAAAACACATCAATCAGAGATCGTGTAACACGACCCATTTCAAACTCTTGATTCCAGTAGGCACGGGTTTCGGGATCTTTTTCAAACACTTCCACCCAGTTTTTATTATACTGCACGATATCCTGTCTGGAATAGAAATAGTTTTTCAGCAGCTCAGCAGTGGTTAATCTGACGCCCAGAGAATTGATAGTGTCGAAAATCTGCTGCTCGTCCTCATCAATGGTCAGGTCGATCCTGACAAATTGAGCATTCATAATAATCGTCATGATATCCAGTTTCGAAGCGTCAATATGATCAACAAAATAGTTATACGCCTCAATAATCCTTGATTCTGACAGATTGCTCACTTTCTCTAACGTCTTTGCAGAAACAACTTTTTCAAATGCATCGACATCGTTTTTCCCGTGACGTAGCGCAATCTCCTTACCCATGATCCGGAATTGCAAGTCAAATGTTACTGTCTGGTTCAGCTTCAGGCATAGTACCTTCATAAAAAGGAGATATGTAGTCAGCCGTTGTTGACCGTCAACAATGGTGCGCCGCTGGGCATACATGGCCCCAGGTTCTGGCAGGCCAGCGTCTTTAAGGATAATCGCTCCCAAAAAATGGGACTTTCTTGTCTTAACGACATATTCCATATCCTCAATGAACTTTTCCCATAGTTCTTCGTTCCAAACGTATGGCCTTTGAAAGAATGGGACTTCAAGCAATGTGGCATTGTTGAAAATGTTTGTGATTAAAGCTTTTTGCGCATCCATTGTGAAACTCCTTCAAGAATTATTTGTCGCTCCAGTTGATTTTTCTTCGGTCTTTTTATTTTTTTTCGGGTTTTTCAAAGGCTGTATTGCTTTCCCGGTAATCAGTTCGATTGCATCTGAGAGATATCGTAGTATTAACAGTCTTCACTTAAGCTGCCTTTCAACTCTTCTGAAAGTCTGCTCAGTGTATCCTCGCGGATCAAGGGCTTTAGCTCGCATTCCCAGATAATCAGAACGCGCCAGCCTTGCTGTTTAAGCAGGGCATAATTGTGCTGATCACGAATTATATTTTTCCCAAGTTTTTCCTTCCAGAACTCAGCATTGTTTTTCGGCCAGAAAAAGTCCTTGCAGCCTTCATGAACGTGCCAAAAGCAGCCGTTCACAAAAATAACTGTCTTGTATTTGGGCAGAACGATGTCCGGTTTTCCCGGGAGGCGGCTGTCGTTCTTTCGATACCTGAATCCTTTGGAAAACAAGTACTTTCGGACAAGTTCTTCCGGTTTTGTGTCTTTCCCGTGAATACGTGACATATTATAGCTTCTGACATCAGGGGAATGAACATCAGACATGATTATACTCCTTTGGACCCTGCTCAGTCCGAAAAATACTCGATCAATCTCTGCCTGCAAACACTGCCTAACGCGAGTTTGCTTTTTCTGTCCAGCACATCCCATATTTCCGGAGAGAAAGAGAATACGCCGGTTTCAGAGTTGAAATAGAAATAAGGCGTTTCAGCCAATGCTTTTACGGGATTCGCAATCACGTTCGCAACAATCTGCTGATCAGTAATACTGTCTTTCAGGTACAGACACTTCTTTTTCTCTGCAGGAAGCCCCGCCTTTTTTCGCGTCTCATAGTATTCCCGGAAGAACTTCGCGGCACGCTCTGCTGTAACAGAACCATCCTTCTTTCTGGAGTTGAGAAGCGCAAGGATAAGGACGGGCTTGTAAGAATACGACATCTTCATAGTCTTACAATAGTCAATCAGATTCTGAACAATCTCTGCAGGGGGGAGAGACGGCAAATAAGCAGCCTCCACGGTTTCTTCCCTGTTTTGCTCTGATTCTGCGACATTCAAGGAACGGGCGATTGCCGATGCGATACTCTCAATATCGAGAATTGCCGAATCGTTGCCTCCAAGATAGAACTCGCGGATCGACTGCTTCAGGTTGTCTTTCAGCACATCTACAGATTCTGCTGCGTCCGGAGCTTTTTGAATGCCTGCCCGATTCAGAATGTAGTCAAATGCCCGCTGAGAAACCGGCCGTATTGAACTTTGCCAGGGAGGGTTCACGCTGTTTCGTACTTCCTGGTAATCCAACTGTTCGATATACCCGCCATCCGGCAGCCAGATTGGAACCTTCTTTTCAAATTGCTGACAGTCGATCAGTTTTGCATAATAGTTTTTACCGTCAGCAGACAGGATCTCACCAACGGTTCCAACGCCAAAATAGTAGCGCTGGTCTTTGTTGTAGCGGTTCCCCTGGTAGTAGATGAACACATCTCCCTTATGCAACAGGTTTTTGTACCTTGCAGGGTAATGATATGTGTTGAAAAGATCGTCTGCATACTCAGACTCAGTATCGATTTTCTGTGACAGAATTACAAGCATATTCTCTACCTCACAGATCCCGCAAATCACTGAAAAACCCTATTGTGGAATCATCCAAGTCACCTATAACAACGCCACGATCCAGCAATCTGTTTCCATTCTCACAACAGGTTTCAGGCAGCAAGGCACAGTTGTGACAAGCTGCCAAGTTCAATGATTCTGGACCCTGTCCGAGAGATTGGATACATACCGGATCTGATGAACACCAAGCTGCGTTACGGATTGCGTCACAAATAGTATCCTCAATGCGATTCTTCTCTCCTTGCCTGACGAGACCGCCAAGAGAGCCTTCAGAATCACCTGATGCGGTGTAAATCAAAACGCCATACATTCCGTATTCATTTGACGTTTTTTCACAATAGATCCTTTCCCTGATGGAAGAGCTGCCATAACCACATTCAAAACTAAGCTGATTAATAATCAAGTGCGCAAATGTGTGAATCAGCAAAAACTCCGGGCGTAATTCACCAGTAGTTTTTGTGCCAAAATTTGACTTTTTATATGCTTGCTGCAGATTCCGGATTCTGTTGAGCACGTTGGGCTGCTTTCCCCAATTCTCAATGGCTTCTTTATTGAACTCGAAGAATATTCCTTCACCCTGAACCTGTATCGCTGGAAGCCAGTTTTCATTGCCAAGCCGTAGTGTCTTTTTTCGTTCTGAAATCGGCATTTCTCTGGGTTCCACCCTGGAAAAGCCAACAAATGCCCTGGTTTCCTGCAGCTTGTGCACTAATGAAATGCTTTTAAAATATTTGCTGATGATCGGATCATACCAAGAAATTGGATAGTTCTGAGCGTGAAAATGCTGGGCATCACTTCCGCTGCTTCTCGTCAGAACATTGTATTCAGCAAGCCGGTATGCATCTTCAGACATCTCTTCATTAACATCAGGAAGCCCATTCAGGCCAGCTTCTCTCTTCAAAAACGCTTCAAAGAGTTTGTCCCTGTCAACATGATTCATGTCAGCAAGCATATTGATGAAAGCTCTGTTCCATTCTCCGTTGACTCGTGATGCGCTGACTGTTTCATATGATTTTTCCAAGATGGCCAGTATTTTTTTATTTGCCTGATCTTCGTCAGTTGGAATGTAAATGGAGCTCCTTGTATCTGCAAACCATACGTTTGTTGCACCACGCAAGACGATTTGCATTTCTTCGGGTTTGCTAGTGCAGGGGTTTTCGGTATCTTCGGAAATGCCAAGCCAAGGCTTTGCGCCTTTGCAGCGGTAACCGAAGCGTTCCCAGTTTCCACGCTTTTTCGCATCGCCAATAGAGCGCTTTGCTCCGCAGGTACACTCGTAATACACGCCACTCAGAGAAGCCGATGCGCCGCCCGTGCTTCTTCTGATTTTGCAAGTGTCAGGATTGTATGTATGACCGCTATCAAAGTGTACCCATTCAGCTACCGGGAAATCATCAATGTGCCCATTAGGGCAAATGATCACAAAGCGTTCCGGGATCAGTTTGCGTTTATATCTATGAGCGGGGTTGCATGTACGACCATTCTTCCATGGGTAGCAATCACATTCTGGTTGCTGTTGATAGAGTGTCGCTTTTTCCATTGATCCGCAATATGGGCAATAGTGCCATGTTGGAAAACGTACAGCCGGAATGCGGAGAAAGCAGTTCTGAGGATCAGCGTTGTTTTCTCTGAAATCCGGTGGCCAGCGAAGCTCCTGAACTCCAAGGCGCCGTTGCAAGCGCTCGTCCTTTATGAGAAAAGCTGATGGATCGTTGTACCTCCACATATCCAGACCGGCAATCATCAAAGACTCGTCATTGGGAAACGGAACAATCGCTCCAACACCCCAAGGGCCAATGAGCGCGCTCCTGCGCATAGGCTTGTTTGAATATGCCATTTTCAGCCCTCCTTTGCTGTATATCTGTTAGCCAACACCTCTGCTTCACAAGAAGCATCAACACTACGCATGGATGTAGGTGTTTCCATTCCCTGCTCACCCCAAGCTGCATTTGGTTGGGAGCCTGCTGTGTACATCAAGGGAAGAGGGTCAGCGTATGACCAGTCCGGATTCAGTTTCGGTTCCCATTTTCGAGGGTTCCAGTCCTGCCAGCACTCCAGAAAATACTTCATCTGAGCCCTTGTTGCATCCATCTCATCACTGTCGATTTCATCCACACGGTTTTCGATGATATCACAAACACGCTCAAACAGCTCTTTGTCAGGAACTTTCGGCGGATCTTCGTTATACACATTGTCATTCTCCAAACGCATCATTCCGATCATAATAGCGTGAAGAGCTCTCTCACGAACAGGCGCAGAGAAAGGAGTAACACTTGTTGGTTCGACATTGCAATACACTCTGGAGTGATATGATCTGAAATGTTCGTAGTGAGACTTGTCCCGGGGCCGTCCGGGACGATAAAGGACAAAGACCAGTCCAGGCGCATCTTTGGCATTTCTTCCAACGCGGCTGGTTGCCTGAATATATTCAGAAGTGGTTTTGGGTTGGCCGGCGACTGTCATTAGTCCAAGGCGGGAAACGTCAAGTCCAACCGAGATCATATTTGTCGCGAGGCAAATATCAATCGGATACTCTTTTATTTTCCCGGCTTCATCTACTTTTGCAGGATATCTGATCCCAAGATTTGCAAGGCTTGCCGTCACTTCGCTCCCTGAAATGCGGCTTGTGAGTTCTTCATCACGCCAGATATATCGTCGGCTGTTCCGGTATTCTTCTCTGCTGTCATACCGCTTGTCATCATAACGACGCTTGTACATTACATCCAGTTGCTGGTCAATATCGGCACGAATCCAAGTAGCTGCCTGTCCAAGCTCACGAATGCTGTTGTAGTATCCAATGTTGGTCCAATAAGGATCGCGGTCCGTATCCTTTTCTACTTTAATTGCTTTGGCCCCATAGAGAAGCGAGGCAAACAAGCGAATTGCAGTTGTTGCATCGGATGAAGAGCCCGTTGCCAGTATTCCTACATATCGTCTTCCGTTTTGCTTTTTGTCCTCTTCTGCAAAGAACGAATTTCCGGCGTCAAGCCCTGACGGCGGGAACTGGAAGACATCATCCTTGTCGCAACCATACAAGGCATGGCATTGCTCTTTGGCGCGGCTGATTGTAGCAGTAGAAGCAATAATCTTTGGGCGGATATCACCGGCACGTGTTCTGATAGTGCAGAGTTCATTGATCAGCGTTTCATAATGGCCGACCATCGAGCCGAGTGGGCCGGAGATCAAATGGAGCTCATCCTGGATTATCAAATCAGGAGAGGTCGTTTTTATTCCGTTTTCAAACCCAAACAAGCTCTGGGCCTCCGGGCGGAAGGGCAGCATTGCGAATTTATCCACAGTGCCGAGCAACAATGTGGGTGTTTTCTCATATATGCTTTCGTCAATAATATAAAGAGGAAGATCTACAGAAGAAAAGTCACAGTTGTTGTTACTGCAGCGGAAAGAGAAGTCAAATGTCCTTGGAGTTTTTTTATATTTCCGATAACCGGGAACCAGCGCTTTATGCACCGGTCCCATCTGTGCTCCGCACCAAGGGCATTTCAGAATTACAAACGGATTGTTTGTATCTCCGTTATAAAGCTTATCATATGCTTTCAACGCATCTTTGATGGTGTTGGGAGTTGTCGTTCCTCCAACCCATAGACCAATCGTGATTCGGTTTGTCCCAAATAGGTCTTCGTGCTGCCGTCTGATAAGATCACATGCACAAATCATAGCTGACGCACGCTCATACTGTTGTGCAGTAAGAAGACGGAGCGTATATCGCATCAGGATGGCTGTACCCTTGTCATCTTTATTCATCAAGCGCCGCAAAAAAATTGTGTAAGCTGAAAGACCGAGGTAGGCTTCAGTTTTGCCACCACCAGTTGGGAACCAGATTAAATCCACGATTTCACGCTCTTTACAATCCCGATAGTACATGGAGCGAAGGTTCATCAGGACAAAAGCGAGCTGGAAAGGACGCCATTTACCAAATCTTGTTTTATCGCCAGGCCATGTGTTCTGATTATTAACATCCGGTAGTATCGTTGCGCTTTCCAATACTCCATCGTCAGTCCAACGTCGAGGGGGAAGGTTGTAGTGAAGCTGTTGCATGAGCATTGCGAGGTTCATATACTGGAACGCAGTCCGAACAGTTTCGTTTTCTTCAAGCAGTTTTACTCCATCTTCCATACGGGAGAGGCACGTTTCGCAGTTTGAGATATGCCTTGCAGCAGTCTGCTCGTATTCCGGTGCCAGGCTAATCTTGTCCTCCCGGCGGCCGTTGATCCATAGGCGATATTTGTTGCACATTTCGCGCAGTTCTTCAAGCGTTTCTGCAAAACTTCCATACGGACTCATTTTCAGCATTTCGAGAGAAACGCCTTTTATTGTGCTTGGAACAATAGGCTTGATGTCATATTTGGGAAATGTTGCAGTGGAAATCCATTTTACTGAATCGCCGTCATCCCAATCAGCAGCCGTTCCGTGCCCGATGGCATAATTGTGGATGTTACGGTACAGAAGTTGATTGGATATATAGTCCTCGTCTTTTGTGATGCGCTGTCCGTCAGACAACGCAGAAAAACCCAACTCAGAGTAAATGCAGAATTTTGTTTGGAAGAAACAGTCTTCATCTTTTACAGACGATCCACCACCGCTTTTTGTGTTTTCCAAGGTAAACGTGAAAATTGTACTATCCCCGATGCTGTAGCGCCAAGTAATATCGAACTGCAAACCGGTGCTGTTTACTGGCATCTTGATGATCCTGTTTTTCTCGTCGGGGAGAACCAGTTCATTTCCACCATTTTCCCAATCCAGTGCAGACCTGGGCCAATATCTGTACTCTTTGCCAGTTTCCGGATCTTTTGCAGTAATCGTAGTATATACTCCGGCTGAAACATAAACATGCAGTGTGTCACCATGCTTTACTGCTACGGTCAAGCTGATGGCAGACTGACGATAAGCGTTCGACCTGTTGATCAATTCTTCGGCATTTTCAAGGAATTCTGCACCAGAGCCACTTCGTTTGACCGGAACCGGCTCGTAGTCTTCACTTTCTGTATCATGAGGAATATCCTCTCCCTCACGTTCTTCAACTGTTTCCTCTCTTGAATCACGTGGATACAGGATGCCCGCCAAATACCGAATGTGCGGTGGGTCGGTCCGAAGGATTTCCTCGCCGTTGCTTTGCTTCATGCCTTCCCAATCAATTGGATCAGGCCCTATGAACTCTCTTTCAACGATCTCTATCAGTTGGTCCCGCCTAGTATCTTTTGCCGCTTCATTTTTTTCCGTCAAATATTGTGTAAGCAGCCGCATCGCTGCAGACAGATCTCCATGGCCGTGACTCTGATTGACTTCGTTGTAATTCGGGCAGTTTTTTACCTGCTTTATCACATCGTCTAGCTCTGCGGGGCTATCAATTGACAACAAGCTTTTCTGAAAATCAATCTGAAGCCATTCGCCGGCTTTTTCCAAAGCTCTGATATATCGCTTAACTGTATTGTCCAAATACTTCCGTTTTGGATGACTTCTAAGCCAACTCTCAAAATCCATGCCACTTTCCCCCGTTAATTACGACAACAGTTTTTTCATCAGCAGATTGTCATATTCTCGTTTTGCCGCTTCAGACTCCAGAACAAACAGGCCGGAACATGCGCGGCTCAAACCAACATACATAAGCTTTTCAGAAGAAAAATCTTCCACATCAGTCAGGATGATTACCACATTTTCTAAGCCCTTGAACGCTTGGATAGTGCTGAATGTTGTGTTGAGTCCAATGGGCGTTTTGAAATCTTTTACAACATATCCTTCAAGGATAGATACAACAGAGTCTTCTCTTTTCCTTGGGGAAAGAATCGTGATTTTCTCCGGTGCAATATGTGAATCGTTCAGCTGTTTCAGAAGCGCTTTGAGCTTTTTGCATTGCCCGTCCATCGTAGCCCACGTGATATATTGAACAGGTGGTCCATCCACTTTTGTCCACAGCTCATTTGGTGCTTTGAATCCTGTTACTGTTTCAATCTCTCTGCAGATTGGCTTGGTATTACGGCAATTAACTGTCAATTTGAATCGAATGAAAGACGTGCAATCTTCCAATTTGCCAATCATCTCCGCTCCGGACATGCCTGCCGCATAAATTGCTTGCATAGAAAAATCGCCAAACATTGTCCATCTGCCTCGGGCTAGTCCTTTTTCAAGACTGGCACTGAACACTTCCAGGTAACTGTCTTGAATTAAGTCCTGTGTTTCATCCACAACGATTTTGTCGAATTGTGCACCGTTTTCCAATAATGAAAGAGTAGCAGCTTCCGGTAAATCCACTTGGTAATATTGTTGTTGTTTGTCAGGATCACGCGGGTACGCAGGAAGAATACCGCCCTCTTTTGCAACCTGAGTCATATATTTATGGAACGTTCCAACATAGCACGGGCGGAGGGTTTCGTCCATTTCTGAAAAATAGTTGCTCATCCAATCTGCAAGGGATGCATTGAAGCAGAATAATGCAACTTTTTCCCCACGAGCAGCTGATTTTTTAACTTCCTCCAGCGCAAGCAGTGTTTTCCCTGTGCCAGCAGGCCCATGGATTAAGCACCGGGGATTGTCGTCCAGTTGGTCAAGACAGCGATATTGCTCCTTTGTCAATGTGATCAATGCTTCACTTGCGTTTCTAAGCTGTGCGCTCATTGATACAGCAAAGTCAAAATCTCCACGCAACAGGTTAGCGATGTATTTGACATCCGCATAATCTGGAAACTTGGACTTGCCTGCAGGGCCGTAAATAGCTTCCCATTTTCCTTTTACCCCTTCACTAAGTCTCTTGATAAAACGCTTTACATCTTTTCCATCTCTGGAATCGAACACCTGCCACTGCTCTTCTTCAACGCCCGCCGAGGTAAATTCGATGTCCGGAAACATCACGCCGCTTCCAAAGAGAAGGGACCCTACATATTTGTGCTCGACATCTGCCCGTGCCTTTATCGCCTCCACTATGCTGAAAATACCATCTTTCGCTTGTTCAAATGGGCCACGTTCCTTGCTGTTTGTCTTATCATACCTGTCAGTAAAATACCAAATCCCGTTTTCTCTACGGACGCGGCCACCTTTTACCTCCAAAGCAAACAAGCCCAATTGCGGCGCAAGAACAAGAAAGTCAGTTTCTCCATAGATCACTTTATTATGAGTTGAAATGCCCAGAGAATGTAAGACAATCCATTTATCTGTTCCTAGAGCATTTTTAAACCAATTGAAAATTCTTCTCTCTGCGTTGGACTTAACTTCAGGTGAAATCACCGAAGGAATCATAATGGCCATATTACAGTCTCCTTACTCTTCTTCGATCAGGCGATTCGTATCAGAAACATTCACAACAACAGGAGCCCCAATATCAATGATTTTCAGAATTTTTACCACACCGATACCATCAACCATCATTTCGATAGGCTCCCAGATGTTGAACGGATCAATATCGCCATAGTTTTTCAGGGCTTCGACAATTCTGCTACGTAACAGTTGCGTAAGATTCATCCCCGCCCGCTGGTGGGCAGTTTTCACTATTTGAGCAGCATCGTAAATTTGATCAAGCATTTCCTTTAGCACTTCGTTTTCCGTAATATCCGCAATGTACTTCAGATCAGTTTTACTCATTGGTGCTATCATTTCATCATCAAAAAGCCAAGACCTTACAGCCCCAAAGCCCCTCGTACAACCGGCAGCCTGGAGTTTTTCATAAATCTGTTCTGGCGTACTGAACAGCATTTCGATCTCAAGCGCTTCTTTCCATTTCCTTGCAACGTCTCTTTTATCCGTCATTCCTGAGCGTTCAAGAATTACGTCCGCCATTTCTTTTACCAGGTCACGATCTACTTCCCGAACTACAACGAAACCGCCTACTCGTAATTCGTTTGGAAGTTTTGTTTCGATCTTGTCAGCATCATTTTCGATAATATTGCTTGCGGAAACAATCTTGTGACCGGTCGTATAGAATGCAAGATATCCTCCGACATAGTTCACCGGAACAGCTTCAACCGTCTCACTTTCTGCTTTTTTCCCGCCACTGGAAACAAACTGATGATACTTGTTTTCTCGGAGGACTGTTTCTATCTCTGTAAGTTCATCTGCTACCGGAGCCTCTATGGGCTCATTTTCCACATGACTGAACCTGCTGGTATTGATGACAACGTCTGTAGCAAACGACTTCTCAATAGTCATACGGTTTTCTGTACTGTTTAGCGCTGCATTCCATCTCGCCGAATCGTAGCTTTTCCATCTCTTTTCATAATCGTACATGAGGACCGTATATGTCGGTGTATTAAAACTATAGAGGATCTTTCGCATTATTGCACGTTTGAGCCATCCGACAACAACCGTCGAGAAATACTTATCACACGGAGCAAGATAGTATTCTGCCGGATAAAGCACGTCGATAATGATTGACATAGACCGTCTTCTGCACATAACTTGCCAATACTGCTGTATCCGGTTTTTATCGCTCTTTTCCGGAACGATAATTGCTACCCTGTGATAGTTCAACTCCTTGTTGGATAACACCGTCTCGGCAAGCATATCATGTTTGGGCAATGAGTAGCCCTGAGAACTTACTTTTTTTAAGCAATTGATTATAGTCTGATAATCAGAAAATGAGCTTGGAGAAAGAAACGGTTCTTCCCTCATGAGCACCAGATCACATTCATCCAAGGAGGTCTTTATTTGCAAGCATTGCTTCTCACTAATAGGAACCGTTTCATGAAGCGCAGCTAATGCAAGCTCGAACAGTATTCCATACAGTTTAAGTATTTGCGCTGAGGTTGACTGTGACTCTTTCCTGTGTGCATACAACAACTTTATGGCAGTGCTTATTTCATTACCATCTGCAGTAATATAAGAAATCTTTCTTTTGGCACATAGTTTTATTTTCCGATCTGAAGTTATTGGACTTGCATCATACAACTTGTCAGTTAAACTTGTCTCATCCCAACGCCACAGGTTGAATCCGCGTTCCAAGAAAGGCTGCAGATCAAAGGAATTCATGATGTCCGTCACGCATGTTACCGGTTTTCCATGACGAAGCATTTTATCAAGCTCTGGTAACTGAGATACCAACGCATTTGCATTAGAGCCGTCAATTATAATTGACTGGATTGGGTGTCCCTTTTCAGCCATAGCATTTGCTGCATATAGATCTGCAGCAAGAACAACCGCAGGCACTCCGCCAAGTTGACCCGCCCCGATATTCTTAACATTTCCCTCAAAGTCAGCCTGTCCGATCAAGATGGCCTCTTTCAACTTCTGCCCACACAGACTACATGTATCAATCAATTGCTTGGTACTAATAATTGAGGTCACAAATACGATAGAGCTGTCCATATGAGTCTTGAAGTCATTTAGCAGCTCGATAATATCTCCCTTTTTTTGGAGAGATTTCAACTTTTCTTTGGCTTCCTTTATTTCCGGAGAAAACACTTTGTCCGGGCTGAGTCTTTTGGCAGTTGTTTTCTGAAATAAAGGAAAGAATTCAATCGGTGCTGAGTATTCGAGATCTGCAAGTCTCAAACGCATATTTGTTTTCCGGTTAACTGTTTCAATTCGCATAAACTCAGCGACAGCTTTTCCTAGACGTAATTTTTCACCTGGGGCAAACTTTTCCGGATCGTATGATTGTTCGATTCTTCCTTCGACAATATTATAGAGCAGTTTAGTGATACCAAAAATGAAAATGGATTGTATCCTTTCAGGAAAAACCAAGATGTTAAATGCGCCTTGCATTTTAAGCATCTTGTCGAGCATCAGGATACTGGCCTTTATGATTGGCGGAACTTCAAACGTTTTTCCGCAATCTTCAAAGGACAGGTTGATCCCATCGAAACGGGAAGAATTGTTCAGAAGTTGTGAAACATACTCCCGCCATTCCATCATCAGTATCACTCCCTGCTATCAGACTTTGAACCCCTTATTCAATGCTTCCTGGAATGCCTTCAATGCATGATTGGCTTGTTTTACACTTGGTTTTTGTCCTCTTCCTATCAAGCTTCCAACTGAAAATAATAAGCTACGTTGCCACGGTTGGAAATTACCAGTTTCTTTTGCCCACCGTGATAAAGCGAACCATGTTGCAGCACTGATGGCATAAGCTTTTTCGATCGTTGCTTTTTCTTCCTCTGTGGCGGATTCAATACTGTTCGTAGCCGGAGTATTCGCTTTTACAGAAACGGGTCTGGCTACGGACAGTAGCTCAGCATCAAGCACGCTGCTGATTGCATACTCTGTGTCTTTTATCGTTTCCCAACATTTCTCTTTCTTGCACCATTCACTGATATTTGCGCCGCCCGGGGGATTCACAATTATCTGTTGGATCAGCCTGGATGCAGTAATGATTTCTTCTTCAAGGGCCGGCGTCAGCCGCTGCTCTCTCCAGATTCGTTCCAAGTCAATTCTCTGAGCAGTTTTATAGGAGAGAAACGCCAACGTGTAAGTCACAATATTTGCCCGATAACCACCATATTGCTGTTTTTGAACGAGCTTTTCAGCTGTTCTGAACAGAATTGCTTTAGCAATCAGATTGTGATAATAAACCTCATCCGGGAGAAGACCCTTTCTGTCGGCCACTCGTACTGTGAATCGCCGGAAGTTCTTCTGTGCGCCTTCGCTGACCTGGAACGGAAGTTGGTCCCATGTGTTTTCGTATTTTGCAAGATCTGTTTTTGTGAACAACGGATGTGATTCCTTGAACTGCTTCTTTCGGAGCGTTGTTGTCTCTTGGGAAAGCATATCTGCATACTGCCCACGGGCTCTTTCGTAAAACCAATTCTGCGGCTTCATGCCACTTTGGGCCGGAGCCCAGATGGTGCGCGACAGTTCTTCAATTCGCCGATGGAATGGATCATTTGCAGAGAAATCTGCAACCTGGATCTTATTTTGCGTATTTGCAAAAGCAGAAATTCGGGGAACGATTTCGTCCATATCATCCGGCTGACTGATCACAGAAACCTTCATTTGGACAAACACTTTTTCCAATTCCGCCGGCGACTTCTTGTCATGTGCTGCATTGAAGATGGACGCAGTAGTTTGGCCACCATTAACAATCTGCATATCGCGTATTTTCCGGATAGATGGTTTTCCATTATCATCCCGTACAATTTCAACGCTCTCCGCAGTCACGGAGATGCCGTTATTATACGCCAAAAACATTTCCGGTTCGCTGCGCAAAGTTTCACGAATACCTTTGTTGACTGCTCCTTTCACTTGGAGAAAAGAACGTACATTCTTCTCCAGGAGCCTGTCCCGGTATTCTTCATAGAGCGCAGAGAGAAGCGATCCATTTATGATTGCGAGATAAACACTGTATTTTTCGGAGGGTGAACTTTCGATGCAGGGAATCGTCAACCCATATTTGCTTTCAAAGTCAATCTCTATCGTCTCACGCATCTTCCCGGAGGTAACACAGCGATAGAGTCTGTCAATATCCCAAATAGAGAAGGAGATTTCCGCGCTTCCAATGGTAATAGATTTGAAATTGATCGGCTTGACCAATCCGTTGGTAAGCGCAATGATACGAACCGTATTGATTTGTTCCCTCTTTTTATACAGAGTTATCGCGAACTCATATGTTTCATTGTCCTTCTGAAAAGATGTGTAGAGGTCATTTATTGCCTTGTGATACAACTGAATTGTACGCTTTATGGCCGCATCCACTTCTGCCTGGGAGACGCTTTTGGGCTTGTCCGAATCTAAGAAAATACTGACAAACAAGTCTGCAGACGTCTCGTCTTCCGAAATGCAATAGGCGTTCAGCTGAAGCCCATATCCGCGGAAGGGACACATGATGGGGGTTTCCGCTTCACCTGCTTCTTCCAGGTATTCAAGCATTACGGAAGTCAAAAAATCCTCCGTAGTCCAGCCGCCGGTTTCGGTTCCGGAAGCAAGCTGAACTTCTTCCATAAGGCTGGAATAAAAGGAATCAAGAGATGGTGTATTACTCATGAATCTGATCACCTCTTCTTTGGAACTTCGGGAGTAATGCTTTAGCTATTCTGTAAGCCAACTGAACGGGAACGGCATTTCCGATCTGCTTGAATGCAACTGTTCGTGATGGCTCATCCTTTATTGCTTCAAAATAGTAGTTATCAGGGAAAGTTTGAATCCGGGCAGCCTCTCTGGGGGTTAGGGAACGATTCTGCTCTATATCGGGGTGAATGAAATAATGCCCGTCTCTTGCTATGTGTGCAACAATGGTCTGTGAGCTCGGAAGATCACCTGCAACGACTTTGAATCTGTCTAAAAACGATGTCTTGTTTGCATGCGTTTGCAAATGTGTCGGAATATCCAAATAAGTCAATCTGCGATGACCAGCATTCCATGCTTCCACTGCAAGACGATAGATTTCCAGATCCTGGGCTGTATGTGGGCGTGCCTGATGAAATGTTACAGGTTCCATATCATTTTCTTTTATATGAAATCTGTACAGATAATGTCCGGAATAATGAAGCGTTTCCGTTGGTCCAACGATACCTTCTCCGGCATGAAGGGAGGGCAGGTCTGATAGCAGATCATTAACGGTGTACCAATTGTGCAAGGGACGAATCTTAGGATAAAATTCCCGTATTCTTTCACCTCTCACACCGATCAGGATCACTCGTTTTCTGTTCTGGAGAACACCATAATCAGAGGCGGTAAGTATCTGATACTTTGTTGTATATCCACACTGTTTGAACAGGCTTATCATGTTCTCCAGATGAAGTGTTCCGTCTTCTTCTTTTGCAGACAACAATCCTACCACGTTTTCAAACACAAAACACCGAGGCTGATATCTGCGCAAGAACTCAGCGTACAGCCGATAAAGATAATTCCTTCGATCTCCGACCATATTGGTTTCAGATCTGGATCGGCCGGCAATTGAATATGCCTGGCACGGCGGACCGCCAATAACAATGTCCAGGTGCCGCCCATTCAAGAGGGCATCGACCTGATTAAAAATAACCGGGAGTGTCTGCTCTGATATTTCATAATTCAAAACTGTGTTTAATACCGCATCCGGAACCTGTCTGTAAAACTCTTCCCGGGTAATATCCCGGGCAAGGTATCTATTGTATAATGCACGATTTCCATGATCATTCAGCCAATGGAACGCTGCTCTGGTTTTTAGCGTATTGCAGGCGGCCTTGTCCATCTCAATATGCGCTATTGGCGTATAGCCAGCCTGAATAAAACCTTCAGATAGCCCGCCAGCTCCGGCAAACAGGTCTAGAAACAATGGCATAAATGCACCTCTGTTCTTTGGTCTTCGTTAACAGTTAGATGTAGCTCTTCTCACGCTTCAAGCTGCTTGATCCTTTCAGCAGTATTTGTCGAGATTGCTTCAGAACTTTCTGTCAGTTCGCCGGATTCGGAAAGCAACGGCGTATCCAGAACAGCTTTAACCGACACTGCGACAGATGCCGCGCTGGCAATGAGTTTTTTGCTCTGTACGGAATATTTGGAATAATCGGTTCCCTCTGTTGCGATCACAGTCTGCATACCATGAATCAGCGGCAGGAAGATCGCATCCAGCCTTGCCAGCAGAGAATAGAACATCATTGTTCTTCTGCGGATAGCGATACACTGGACTGCACCAGTTTCCAACTGTTCGCAGGTTTCTGTTGCCTGGGCAGCGTTGATTCTTGCTGTCTCCAGGTTCTTCCCGGCTTTGGCGCCTGTGATCAGCCCCATCACCATCAGTGCCGGCCCGGCCACAAGGCCGCCGAGCACTGCTGTTCCGCCAGCAACGCCCAAGCCTCCGCTGGCGAGAGAACCGCCGCCAAAGAAGGCAAGCGTTGCGTTGGAAGCGGCAGCACCGCTGAGTGTACTGATTGCAGTCCCCGTAGAGGCTGTGGCGAATGTGGCTGCTGCACTATAAGCGCCGAAAGCGGTCAGGGTACCGCCGGCTATGCCGGTTATTCCGCCTGCAAAAAGTGATGACCCAAAATGCTCAAGCTGCGCCAATTCCTCAAACTCTTTTTTGTCGATGTGCAGCTTTTTCAGCTCCAGCAGTTCTTCGGATTCTTTGAAATCTACGTTTTTGATTTGAGTAAACACATCAAGGAAATCCCGAATGCTGTGCTCCAGAACAAACAGTTTTTCTTTGCCCAGTGCCTCCAGACAGTCTCCGCACTGCCTGCGCAGCGTGTCCAGCCGCTCGGCGGCAGCCTCCAGCCGTTCATCTGCATTTTCGTTCAGCTTTTTTGCCTTATGCTGGTCAAAGCCTGCTTTCGTCAGAGAGCTGAGGCCCGTCGCACCGGTGATAACCGCAAGACCGATAAACATTGTCAGCATATCAATCTTCTCCTTCCTCTGTGGCCTCATCCTGAGCAGCGTTTTTCTTCATGCGTCCTTTCAGGCCAGAGAACAGCTTTCCAGCTTGTTTCCCGATATTCTCAGCGAGCGGAGATGCGGCTTTTTCGAAACGATCCTTTGCTTCGGAGATCACATGCCCGGTCTTTTCGCCGATCTCGGCCGCAGCGGGCATAATCTTCTCTTTTGCCTTGTCTACAATATCAGGCTTGTATTCCAAAACGGCGACTTCCTGGCTTACCTCGTCGGCAATCAACAGCTCAGCTTCACGACGCAGGACAGCCTGCCTGGTTTCCATTTCCTCTACCAAGGGGCGGATTTCTGTGTAGGGACGGTTTGATGCTGCGAGCCAGGCAAGCTCCCTGGTAATGGCAGCATCTGACTGGAGCAGCTGCTCCATTTCCAGGAAGACGCTTTTCTCAACGCCAATCGTACGCGCAACATGCCGGATCAGGCGCCGCTCCTGCGGGTGATATTGACCGTCTGCATTCGCCATAACAAGAAGATCCCACAGCAACAGACGCGGAGTAACGCCGTTCTCTTCCTCGGCAGGGTTTTCAGCCAAGGCATCGTCAACACCCTCGCTCAGCAGATCGTATGGCTCATCGTCATTCAAAGCCCCTGCCTGGCGGTTCTCAAACTCTGCTTGAATCTCTTCCAGACAAGACTCAAATCCTTCAAGTTCGATCTCTGCGGCAATTTGACGCAGCTTCTCCCGTTCAGCAGATCCAATTTCGCCATCTGCTGCCATCAGATAATAGAATGCAGCAACTGTACCTTTTTTCGTAAACAGCCTCATAGTTATCCTCCTATTACAGCTTGAAATCTTCGTCAGAATCCATTAAAGCATCAAACTCCGTAGAATCATTGAATTGGGATGTTTTCCCAAGGACCTGCTGTATCATTGTATTGCCTCTGATTACCGCATCAGCGTCTCCAGCTGCAAGCCCTTCTTCCATATAACGGAACCCAAAATCAATTTGCAAATAGTATTTCTCCATCTGCGTGTCAAAAGCCAATGCAAACTCTTCGCGGTTTTGCTGTAATTCCAAAACCACTCCTTGTAGCTTAGCCTCCAACGCAACTCTCTCTTGTCTGGTAGTCGTCTCCTCTATAATTGCTGCCTTTACCTGTTGGAAGACGCCAATCAGTGTCATACTTCCCTGAAGCTGCTTTACCATCTGCGCAAGCCATTTTTTCTCGCTTTCATCCATCTGCCCAAGAACAGCAGGATACTCTTCGTTCTCGAAGAGCTTGATCTTGAGCCTGATTGCGATCTCCTTAATGCCCAGCATAGCAAGTCGGCTCAGGCCAATAAGATTCAAATGGCACACCGCATTGACCATGCTGTGCGAGCTGACGCCATGGATTATCGCGTCAACGCCGTCAATTGCAAAGAAAACTCCGTTGCTTACCAATAGCATCACACGCAAGTCTTCATGTTTTGCAGTTGGGAGGCACTCCTTCCACGGCTTCTTACGCTCAAATTTCTGTCGAATGATCCAAATCGCCCGGACCATTAACTCCTCCAGGACCACCGGAATTGCTATTGTTGCGCCGAACCGAAGATCGTAACCTTCCTCGTATACCTTAATCATGGTTTCCGCGAAGGTCGCTCCATCCTCAGGTCCGAAATTACATTTCAAAAACAGCTCATAAAATGGGATTGCGACGCCCATGCCTCTGGCGTCTTTCCCCTCTTTCCTTGTGGAGCTTGAACCTACCATATCAGAAAGTATATGCCCGATCCAGTTCAGAAAACCGCAGAACAGTTTTGATGGCAGGTCCGTTCCCACCATATACGGAATTGCACCGCTCTTTTTTATGGGCTCTGCATGAATGACCTTGCCCTTATCGATAAAGGAAGCCGTATTAGTAAACTGATCAATAATTGAGAAAACAAGGCCTATTGGATCTGGAGAATGCGCCAAAGACAGCAGATGATGGTTTTTAGGGTTCATGCCCGCAAGCTGTCCGTCTTTCACATTAAGGTCCTTGGCAAACCTTGCATCATATGGCACTGGGAACGCCTGCTCCAGATAGCTGACACACTTTTCAAGCGTATCCGGCATCTTCTTGTTTTTTCCGGTTGTCCTTTTGTCGTGTTTCCAGAATAACTGAGAAGCCTTAACCACTAAATCATCCGTCTTTTTGTCAACGACTGTCTGAAGGGGGCCTTCATTTGGGGCCTGTACGAAAAGAACATCAATCAGCCCGGCCATTGCTCCACAGAAAGAAGCAATCAAATATCCGGTTTTATCACATTTTTCCGGAGATGGCGGAACGTTTTGGGTGCACACTTCCGGAAGGGGGCGAAAAGGTATCAAGGAATCAATGTTTGCCATTTGCTCCATGGATGTTTCTCTCCTTGTACATCGTTGGTTGTCCATCATCAACTTAATTTACTTGCACGGACTTGATAGGACTCACTTCGCTGACAACAACTGTTGATATTGGCTAATCGCTTCTTGCGGGGCCTGAATCTTTATCTTTCCGCCAAATTGGAAGACCCAGGCGAAGAAGGTGGGGCTGAGGGAGACCTCGGCGGTGAGGAGGAAGTGGGTATCGTCGACGGGCTTTGTCTTAGCCTGTTCGCCGAAGTGGTCGATCACGCTGTTCATCGCGTCCTCGTGGCACAGAAGCTCCACTGTCGTGCGTTCACCGTCGAAAAGCTGGAATGCCTTTTCGCTGAAATCGGCAATGCTCCAGCCCTTGGGCTTCTTTACAGCGGCGTCCTCCAGGAGCTTTGGCGGCTTGCTGATCCGGTCCACACGGAAGGTTGCGACCTTCTCATGCTTGTCGGACCAGCCTACCATGTAATAACAGTCGCCGTTCCAAGTAAGGGTATAGGGGCTGAATATATAGGGCTCGCCGTCGTTCTTAAGGCGCTTCCGTTTGGCGGCCGTCCAGGTGAAGTAGAGGAAGGAGATCTTCCGCTTCTCGTTGATCGCCCTGTTGATCACGTCGATGTACTCGTAGATATGCTCGTTCCTGGGCTTGATCCGGTCTGCCAGCGAAATGTTGCGTTTCAGGTCTCCTGCCTGATGGACGTTGGCCATGGCTGCCAGCTTGTCCGTCAGGGCCTTGCTCTTGGAAGCGGTGATGAATTTGGAGGAGGCCACGGCGTCGATCAGCAGCTTGAGCTCGGCCTGCTCGAAGGTCCGGGAGCCCAGGTAGTATTTGTTTTGCGTGGAGTGGATGACGCGCACGTCGTAGCCGGCCATTTGCAGGGCTTCCATGTCCCGTCCGATGGTGATGCGGAAGGCGTCGATGTCCCAACGCTCCTTCAAAAGCCGGATGCAATCAGGCGTGGAAATGGGATGTTCGGCGTCGCTGTCGCTCACTAAGAGCTGCAGCAGCCGCAGCAGCCGGACCCGTCCCTCGTTCTTTTCCCTGGCGGTCAGTTCTGTCTTATCCATAGCGCGCCTCCCAAGATACACTAAGTCTATCATATTATAATACATTCTTCGACAGATTGCAAGCCAAACCTGATTTTCTTCTGTTCAGGATCGTAAACACGAGGGCCCCTTTTTGATAGTTTTTTCTTTTGCACATTTTTGGTCCGTGGTTTACACGCAGACGGTGAAAATAAGTGCCTTTTGGCTCAAAAACACGAGCCTTCGGCTGATTTTACGTGTTTGATAAAACCAGCCGAAGTATTTGATTGATTTTCGGTATCTTCCGGGGCGTCAGATGTCGTCAATGGACGGGAGCTCCAGGCTCTGCATCACGTCGGTCAGAAGGCGGGCGGCCAGGGTGAAGCCAAACTCGAAAGCCTCCACCTCCGACTGGGTCAGGACCTCGTTGTAGGCGTCCATCGTTTTCTCGAACTGCTCCGCCTGGTCCTCGGTCAGCATCTCCTTCAGCTTCTCGCCGTTCCTGGCGTACAGGCAGAGCTTTCGTTCCATCGGAGAGCCCTTCTTCACGGGGCGGTTCTGGTAGTCCAGGCCGCCGAGCCAGATCTCCTCCAGCATGCTCATGCTTCTCCCTCCCCTCCGATAGAAGAAGGCGGCGCTGCATCGGTCAACTCCGATACAACGTCGCCTTGCTCCGCCATTTTCTTTGCGATGAGAAACGTGTGCTTAACGATCAGCATCTCGGTCCATGTCCTCTCGTCGATTCCTTCCGGAGTGCCGCTCCTGATCATTTCGTGCAGCACGGCGCTCAGGATCCCGCCATACTTTTTGCCCGGGCCTTCGCCCTGATACAGGTCGCTGATGGATATGCTTGCCATGGTTTTTGCCTCCCTCTGTTTCGTTGGTAACACAACAAATACTACAGATTTTCCGAAAAGTCCATACCCAAAAACAACTTTTTCAGTGGAAAACAGGACATTGAACTCATTTCTTTCTCAAAAATAATAGGTTGATTTTTGCCTATTTCGTGGTATACTATAGACGGAGGCGATTTCTATGACGATTGACAGCAATGCAATAGTGACCGCAACGGAAGCGAATCAGAATTTTTCCCGTGTCGCTAAGCTGGCAGAAAAGAAGGGGCGTGTGGTTGTTTTCAAAAATAATCGTCCGAAGCTGCTGGTGATCGACCTGGATACAGAGCCGCAGATTGATATGACAGAGGATGAGAAACTGGAATTTATAGCCGCCCGTATTCTGCGAGAACACAAGGCTGCATTTGAGGAACTGGCAAAATGATGAAGTTTTCAAAAGAGCGCGTCTTGTTGCTTCACCAGCTAATGGCAGAGGCAACAGGAGGCAGTGTCGGTGTGCGCGATGAAGCCTTGCTGGACTCTGCACTGGAAAGTGCTTACGCTGGGTTTGGGGACCGTAAATTCTTTCCGTCAAAGGAAGAAAAGGGTGCTCGGCTTGGGTTTGCGCTGATTTCCAATCATGCATTTATAGATGGGAATAAGCGCATCGGGGTGTATGTTATGCTTGCTTTTCTGGAAATGAACGGAATTAGAACGCAATGTACCGATGAGGAACTAATTCAGGTTGGGCTGGCCGTTGCCGACGGCAGCATGAACTATGATGCTTTGTTGCAGTGGGTAATCGACCACCGCGTTTGAGCCGTGGCCGGAGTCTTTGCCTATCAAGGAATACCTGGCGAAGGCGTAAGCTCCACCCCCTGCGGGAATGCCGGGACTCTTTGTCTAATGCGGCGCAAAATTTGATCGGGGTGGAATACGGATTCTTCGACTCCGCTTCGCTCCGCTCAGAATGACGGCGGGGAAAGCTGGCCGCTTCCTGGTTGGGAAGATGGCTGCCTGGCCGGAAAGAATAACTTGACTTTTTTGGCAATCAGAGTTACGATACAGACGCTCCCGTGGGGCGGCTTTTGGGCCGCTCCACGGGAGCTCTCGGTAGGGACCACATCTTTGACCACAACGACCACCGGAGCACCCGGATACAGTGTGCACAACACCGCCGGAGACCAGGCTGAAAGGAGCAAAGACCGGCAAATGAGCTTCTACCATTCGATCCAGGTATAGGCCAGGCCGAACACCCTGTCATAATCCCGAAAGCCGTTGTCATAGGCTTCCAGATAGCCGTCGAAGAAGGCTTTGAGCTTCGCAAAATCCAGATCGCAGATCGTAATGCCGGACCATTGCAGGGAGAGTTGGATGGCGCTGGATACCGGATTGCCATATTCCAGGCATTCCAGATCGATCACCGCCGGTTTGGCCCCGTCCCACATCACGTTTTTGGGATCCATATCCTCGTCCGTGATGGTCTCAATGCCGGGGAGAGCCGCTCCGGCGGCGTTCATCTGTTCCTGCGCATAGATCAACAGCGCTTCGTTTTCCCGCAAAAGCGGCGCGAGTTCGCTGTTCTGCGCTGAAGCCTGCCGGATGTATTCATCCCAAGGGATCGCGCTGCGCTCCGGCTCCGGCTTTTCGATTTGCCTTGACGAAAGGGCGTGGATCCTGCCCTGGATGCTCCCGGCAATCCGGCACTGTTCCGCGGTCGTGTGATACCAGTCCGTCGTTGTCCCGTTTTGCCACGGGAAGAGATAGATATATGCACCGTCAAGCGTCTGCAGCTTGCGCCCGTTGACGGTCATCGCGGCCACGACGGGGAGACCCCCCGCTTCCAGGACCGCTTCCAGTGCCTCTGCACGGCGGAAGTTCTCCGCCGCAGCGGGCCGCTGCATGATCTCCGGATTGAGGTGTTTTACCGCAAAGGACCGATCCTCCGTATTCACCCGGTACATCCGGTGCAAAAAGCCGCCGGATACGGGCGTGATCGGCGGAAGTACCGTACCCAAGCCCTTCTGCTTAAACAGCCTAATAATCTTGTTGGTTATCATGATCTCTTGCATATCCATTTGCCTTTACATGTTTTGTGTCCACTCCCGCCGCAGGATGCGCATCATCACAAAGTCACTGTATTCGTTGTTGTAATAGTAACCCTGTTCCTGGATACCCTCCTGCTTGAAGCCAATCTTCTTGTAGAAGGCCAGAGCATTGGCGTTTTGACCCACGACGCCAATGGCAACACGGTTCATATCATACTGTCGGAAGGCCAGGTCCAGCATAATCCGAATCGCTTCCGTCCCGTAGCCCTGCCCCTGCGCTTTCGGATCTGGAATGATAATCGTCAGATCTGTGCAGTGCCAAGCCGGGAACATCCGCAGCAGGCCGGTCTCGCCAAGCAGGTTGCCATCGAGGTCCGTGATCGTGTACCAAACCGAATCATCCGATTTGTGGTAGACATTGATATAGGTTTTGACCTCTTCCTCATCTGTCAGTTTCTCGAAACCGCACTGAAACATGATTTTCGGCTGGTTGAACCAATGGGCGAAGAACGCCGCATCTTCCTCCCACTGCTCCCGCAGGATGATTTTTGTTCCTCTGATTTCTTTTTCCATGTTGTACCGCCTTTCTCGGTTTCGCTGTTTGATCTATTATTGTTTTTCGGCCACCTACAGTTATTGTCAGATTCTGCCTGTAATCCTTTCGAAATGTCAACGTCCCATATCAGGGCAGTTCTGGGTTCCATACAGTATGATTCAAACTGAGATTATGCAAAAAACCGTTCCTGCAACAGGCAAAGCTTCTTTTCGTAACCCAGCAGGATGGAATTCAGCGGGACGATCAGCTCGTCCATGGTATAGATCTCCCGGAGTTCCTCCGCAGAAGGAAGCTTACTCAGATCAAGCAGCTTTGGCACGGTCACGTAGTCCAGAAGCTGGGATTCCCGGCCCCGGAAGCTGTTGACCTCGATCCTCGTCAGATCATCCCGTTCCGGCTTTCTCGGAGTGTTCCAGAACATCGAATTGCCGGAGTCAAAGATCGGGGCCATGGAGACAAACCGAAGGGTCTCCGTATCCCGCAGGACGCCGAAATTGTTTAGATGCCGGTCCACGTTCGTCAGGAGGAAGTCGGTCAGGATTTGGTACTCCAGGAAGGGTCTTGTGACCGTTTCGGGCAGACCGTGGGACATGCAGACGCGGATGAAGTGTTCGTACATGGAAGTCGCGTTGTCTTTCTTCTCGGACTGCACCACGTCAATAGCCGGGACATATTCCAGCGTTTCAGAACAAAAGTCCTCGCAGACGCAGCCAAATTGGGCAACGTCCTCCATACGGTACGGCAGGTACTCGGCAAAGGGCATCCTGCCTTGCTTCCGGTGCAGCAGGGTTGCAGCGACCTCGTTCAGGCTCTCCTGGCTATTGGCACCGTGGTTCCCTTTAATCAGCATACGTTTGCCGCCGGAGATGATCCAGGCTTTTTTCAGATCGCCCTGCAGGGACGAGCCGGGCGAATAGGAAGAGGCATGGGCGATCGGCAGATCCCCCGCTGCCTGGGTGAAGCTCAGTTCTCCCACAGGGTCCCGGAAGTCGTTGGAAAACAGGCTCACGTCCGACCACGACAGCACCGCGTCGATGGGTTTGATCCAATAGTGGTCGCTCAGGCTCAGACCGAGATTCCGCACCAAATAAGCCTGCGGCGTCGGCAGACCCATCTGCTCCAGATACTGCTGGACGATGCCCTGGGACACCGGAACGGCGCGTCTCTGCCACCAACCCCTCAGCTCGTCGGGGGACTTGCATCCGCCCAGAGGAACCAGCTCTGGCTTCAACTGTGGCGCGACACGCAGCATCGCGCCGGTGACGTCGTCGATCGTCACCATGACGACCTCGTCGTCTTTGTGCATCAAATAGTAAGCCTGCTCGCTCAAACCGCCCACCTCCGTCCAAATTCAATTTCATCCAGCGCCGCCTCCATCAGCAGGACGGCGGCCTGCTTCAGCCAAACCAGCAGCCGCTCCGTGATGATGGCGCGGAACGGAATGTGATGCGGGATCCCGTCGTAGACGAAATAGATGCAGATCCTTCCGTCTCCCACGAGCCAGCGTCCGTAGGTCTGATACTTTTCGCAGTAGAAGCTCTGCGCCAAAAGTGTTTCGATGGCTATGTCATTCTCGGGCAGCAGCTCCGACGATTCGGCGTCGGTCGCTTCCCACAGCAGTTCCTCGATCTGACAGCCCAGAGCGGAAGCCAGCCGCAGCAGGGTCTCGCCCCCGGCGGAGCTCAGCCGCTTGTGGCCCTGCTCGTAGTCCTGAATGGATCGGAAATTGATGCCGCTCCGCTGCGCCAACTCCCGCCGCGTCAACCCTCGCTGCTCCCGAATTCTTTGCAGGCTCATTCTATCACCTTCTCGTCTTTATTATACGCACATTTGCGTATATGTCAAGATAAACCTGCGGCGAGGTCCTCTGCTTTGCGATGAAACGAGCATTGGGGCTGCTTCATTTTGTTGTTTTCGTGTAGTTCCCCCGAAGAACACATCCAAGCTTGACATAGAGCATAAACGCTGTTACTATGTATGAGTTAACTTTCTATGAGAAAAGTTGACCGGACAAGAAAAATGAAAGGAACAGTAAAACCAACATGAAAAAGAGAGTCTTGGCATTTATTCTGGCACTCGCGCTTCTTGCGACGATCTGCCCCGCGGTCTCTCTCCCTGCCTTTGCAGAGGAGGATACGGGCAAGGAGATCGATCACATCGAAGTAGAGGATTTCCAACTGCTGTATCTGTTTGACGGCGACTGGGTTGACGGCTATTACGACGAGGACGGCAACTGGATTGAGGAGCCGTATTTTTCCTACGCCGCGTATCCTGATTATGTCACGGTCTTCTATCAGGACGGCACGTCCGAAAAGCAAACCCTTTTTGACGTGTTTGACGTTTTTTCTCCCGACTTCCCCACCATCGACAATCGCGGCTGGGGTCTCGGCAAGCATGACGTGGTGCTTGATTTTGGTTGGATCACCCTGCAATACACCGTGGAGATCGTCGAGGCCATAGGCGGCTCTTGCGGCGAAGCTCTGACCTGGGCGTTCGACGCAGAAACCCGCACGCTGACGATCGCCGGCACGGGCGACATGGACGATTTTGAAGAAGGAGAAGAAAAGCCCTGGTACCGCTATGAATACCTGATTCGAGCCGTCGAATTCCAGGATGGCTTGACCTCGATCGGAACCTACGCTTTTTCTTCCATGAATCTCAGCACGATCGACGTTCCTGCCGGCGTCAAGCGCATCGGCGACTACGCGTTTGACTGCTGCAACTCGCTCAGCTCCGTGACCTTCCACGAGGGTCTGATCTCCATTGGAGAGAGTGCATTCGCTGCCTCGAGCCTCACTGCGCTGGAGCTTCCGGAAGGACTCACCGAGCTCGGTGCGTACGCATTCGCTTATACCTATAACCTCAGCTCCCTCGAGCTTCCGGAAGGCCTCAGAGTCATCGGCGACTCTGCTTTCGAGGATTGCGGCATCGAAGCGCTGACGCTTCCTGCCAGCCTCACGACCATCGGCGACTCCGCGTTTGCTTACGGCTGCTTCCCCACCGTGAAGATCCCGTCCGGCGTGATCCACATCGGAGACGGCGCGTTTGCCTGCTGCGATCTGACAGAGATCAACGTCTCCCCGGAAAACCCTGCTTACAGCAGTGAAAACGGCGTTCTGTTCAATCTGGACAAAACCGAGCTGCTGCAGTATCCCTGCCTGCGGGAAGGCGCGTACGAGATCCCGGACGGCGTGCGCAGAATCGCCGAAGCCGCCTTCACGTACGCCTCCAGCATGAGCACAGTCACGATCCCCAGCTCCGTTGAGTACCTCGGTGCCGCCCCGTTCGGCGCCTGCATCAATCTGGAGTCCATTACCGTTTCTCCGGCAAACGCCATGTATTACAGCGACGAATGCGGCGTTTTGTTTAACAAGGATTGTACCGAGCTCATCAAGTACCCCACTGGAAGAACAGAAACCAGCTACGACGTTCCCGAAGGCGTCAAGACCATCGACGAACGAGCCTTCATGCGCTGCACGCTGCAAAGCGTAACGGTTCCGGACTCGATCAAACGCATCGGCGAAGCGGCCTTCGCCTGGTGTTTGGATCTGACGAACGTCACGCTTCCGTATTGGTGCGAAATGACGCGCATTGAGCAGTCAACCTTCTCGCTGTGTTCCTCTCTGAAAACCGTGAACATTCCGTCCAGCGTCACCTTCATCGGTGAAGGAGCGTTCTCAAGATGTTCTTCGCTGGAGCATATCCGGTTCCGGGGCGGCATCCAGCAGATCTGCGACAGCACGTTCTGCGATTGCAGCGCGCTGAAGAGCATCGTGATTCCGGATGGCGTCACCAGCATCGGAACCTGGGCGTTCGAGAATTGCACGTCTCTGACCGACGTGACGATCCCGGATACCGTAACGAGCATCGGATATGGCGCATTCTCAGGCTGCGATTCCCTGAAGAGCCTGCTCCTTCCCGCCAGTGTGACGACAATTGAGGAATTTGCGTTCGGCCTGTGCTACGACGAGGACTACATGGTGGACGTCGTGCCCGGCTTCATCCTCTTTGGCCATGAGAACACTGCGGCGCAGGACTATGCAGAGCTGCGCGATATTCCCTTTGTTTCCGTCGACCGGCTCAGCAGCGTTGCGGAGCGCATGCTTGCGGACGGCCTCGGAACCGGATACTCCTACAACACCGTGTACACCGAAGAGATGTACAACGACTACTGCGGCTGGGTCGACGAGCAGTGGGCTTTCACCAATCAGTGCATCTACGACTACGTTCACACCAACTACACCGACGACGCATACGCCTCCTTCATTGGCAGGGAAACCTACGCCGAGATCGCTGCCAACGAGGGCCTGAAGGTCGCCTACGCGATGCGTCTGTGGGGCTTCTGCAAAATGGATGAGGTCGGCGGCAAGGAGGTTCTGGTTGACTATGCTACCGGAACTTACAGCTGGGATCTTGAGACCAGCTTCCCCACGATGGACGACTTCCTCGCCATCACCAAGCTCTCCTACAATAACGATCCGGTTGATTTCTTCAAAATCGAAGCGACCGGCTGGGAGGGAGTCTCCGTCACGGACTATGCCCTCAAAAAGCTCTGTGAAACCTACGCGGCCAGAGCCTTCTACGACGTCCCGACCGATGCCTACTTCTTTGCGCCGGTCAACTGGGCTGTCGCACAGGATCCGAAGATCACCTCCGGCATGGACGAGATCCGCTTCGCCCCGAACAACGACTGCACCCGTGAGCAGATCGTGACCTTCCTCTGGGCGGCCAACGGCAAGCCCGAGCCCGCCGGAACCGGCGAAGCGTTCAACGACGTCGCATCCGACGCCTGGTACTACAAGCCCGTCATGTGGGCGGTGGAACAGGGCATCACCAGCGGTATGGGCAACGGCTGCTTCGGCGTCGGCCAGAGCTGCACCCGCGCGCAGGCCATGACCTTCCTCTGGGCGGCCAACAACAAGCCCGCGCCCGAATCTGCGGAAAACCCGTTCACCGACGTGACCGAGGGCGACTGGTTCTGCAACGCGATCCTCTGGGCTGCTGAAAACGGCGTCACCGCCGGCATCGGCGACGGCCTGTTCGGCGTCAACAACACCTGCACCCGCGCCCAGATCGTGACCTTCCTCTGGGCAGCCGAAGGCAGACCGTAAACAGGGAAATGAAAAACGAACAGGAGCCGAATTTCCGGTTCCTGTTCGTTTTCTTAATGCCGTTTGCGGCGTTGAGAGTACTGCCCTACGGTGCAGCAGGTGCGGCGGAGGGCTTCGCCTCCGGCGTCGTTTTCACGCGCTTGATCAGATACAGGCAATACAGGATCGACAGAAGTACGATGGCGCCGTGGGTGATCCAATCCAGCAGCGGCGGGACGTCCGGATTGGCGAATTCCGCGAACATATCAAACAGGCTGTGCGACAGAATGCAGGGAAGCAGGCTGCCGCTCTTGTAAAACGCGATCGTGACCATGAAGCCGTAGGCGACGGCAAAGACCACTTGCGCGAGGGTTTCCGCGAGCTCATGTCCGGTAAACAAATTCAGGATATGGCCAAGGCCGAAGCTGACGGCGGAGACGATCACAGCCATCTTCACGCTGCCGTTTTTCAGCATGGCCTTGAACAGGAAGCCGCGGAAGATCAGCTCCTCCGCAAAGCCGACGAAGGCCATCGACACGACGACGAAGAGCTGCCCCGGCATCGGGTATCGCGGCGTGACGCCGCCCCAGAGGTTGGCGGTCGTAATGACCCACAGCGGGAAAAACCACAGCATGGCGCGGTTGTTTTTCGCCCAGCCGGACAGGCCGTATTTTTCCAGCAGGCCGTTCCTCCAAACGAACAGAAGCATCAACGAGGAGATCACGATCAGGCCGAGCATCATGTACGGGCTGTCGTCCCCGAGATTGCGCAGGTTCCCCATGGAAACCGTGTAGAGCACGATCCAGAGAATCGCAACCGTGATCTCACTTTTTTCATACAGTTTTTTCATGTTTTTCCTCCATATTCGCTGCAAGCATCGCGCCGATGAACGCGCGTTCCAGATGGGCTGCGACAAGCTGCTCGTCATATTCCAGCGCGTTGTTGGCAAGCATGCTTGCATATCCGTGCGCAAACAGGGCGATGGTCAAAAACACGTCCCGCGTCTTTTTTGCGTCCAGACCGGTTCCCTGCTGCATCGCGGAGAGCACCGGCCGCAGCTCCTCCGAGTCGATCATCTCCGGCAGATTCGTCTGCCTTGCATAGCCGGACTGAAACAGAAAGCGAAACCAATGCGGCTCTTCAATCGCAAAGCGGATATAATTGAGCCCAATCTCCAGGAGCGGATTGTTTCTTCCGGGGCTGCGCAGCAGATAGTCCGTGTGGCGCTGATCCACCTGCGCATAGGCCGCGCGCTTGAGCGCTTCTATCGTTGCAAACTGATACATGACCGGTTGCGTGGAGCAATTCAGCTTTTGCGCGACCGTCCGGGCGTTGATCGCCTCCGCGCCGTTTTCGCGGGCAAGCTCCGCAGCTGCGTTCACGATCATTTCCCGTGTGACCTTGCTTTTGGGCGGCATAAGACACCTCCGATATATAATCGTTGTTATATAACATGAATTATAGTACATGGATTGGGATTTGTCAAGCCCCGGACGCGCATTTGCTTTCGTTTTTTTCGCGGGGTCTGCGGCGTCATGATGGCTTTTGATCGCAACGTGCGTATTGGCAGCTACAATGCCTTCATCGTTGGAGAAGAGAATCCCGTGGAGCTTACGCTGTCTTCCGGCAAGCGCGTATTTGTCTTTGCGGAGGCGCATTGCGGAGCGATGGGGACCTTGAACCGCAACCGTCTGAAGGATCCCGATGGGGCGAAAGACACTGAGCTTCAGAAAAAAGACTGGCAACGCATCAAGCAGTATTTGGATTTGCAGTAAAGTCTGCTCTTGGGGTTCTTTCAGGGTGACCGGTAGTCTTTGTCTACTGCAGCGCAACATTTGACCGGGGAAAGGAAACGGATTCTTCGCTCCGCTCAGAATGACGGCGGGGGAAGCTGGCGGCTGCCTGGTTGGGAAGGCGGCTGCCTGGCTGGAAAGAATCACTTGACTTTTTTGGCGATCAGAGTTACGATACAGACGCTCCCGTGGGACGGCTTTTGGGCCGCTCCACGGGAGCTCTCCGATACGACCACATATTTGACCACAACGACCGCCGGAGCACCCGGATACAGCGCGAACGACACCGCCGGAGACCAGGCTGAAAGGAGCAAAGACCGGCAAATGAGCTTCTCCCATCTGTAACACCTGGTTCGAACAGCCGTTTGGGACCAAAAGACCGTGGGTTCAAGTCCCGCAACCCGGACCACTGCGAGTGTCTGTAACGGATTTCAGGCACTCGCTTTGTTTTCAAATCCGTTATGAACACTCGGACCATATAAGGACTCCAGCTTTGATGCAAAGCTGGAGTCCTTGTTTTTGCACCTATGGACCTTCAGAAACCGATTCATCAAGGGCTTTTGATGGCTTTTCCGTTGCCCTTTGTAGAGCAAATTCGGCCTCATTCCGTTCACCCAGGCAGCTTGCTTTCTAGAGCAGAATAAATGGATGCATCGGCTATCAGCCAAAATACACATATTTTTGCGGATCCACCTAAAGAAGTATTATCTGGAAAAGGGAAAATTGAGTATCTTATCATATGGAGAGCCACCAAGACAACGACGCCGCTAGTGGCTTTTTTCCCAGCTCGATTCCAAGATGATTCTAGAGTTGTTTTTTCCCTGTTATTTTGCTATAATCTCTATCGAGTACAAGATGGGAAAGAAGCCTAGATACTGTGCCAAATATGTTGATCCATATACATTTGATATCGGCGATATTCGTAGTATTGCGAGAGTGATACCAACAGACGAGTTGCTTAGGAACCAAGCAAGATGGTTTCCAAAATGTTCCATCGTTAAACACATACCGCCAGAAAGAGCATTGACTCCAGAGAAGGCAGATGAATTGTTCGCTAAGGGTATTGTTCTATCAAGGGCTGAAATGGATGGTGCGTATTGGGGTAATTGTGATAAGAACAATATTGATACCAGAGCCGGACTGCAAAAATTGCTTTTCGCGCTTGCTGATGGACAAACACGAATAACCATTTCGACCGGATAAAACGATAACTACAGTAAGGGTGAGGCTGATTTTTCGGATCGACAACTACGACAACCTGTCCGCCGACCCGATTGAGGTCAAGTCCGGCAAGGACAACACCACCCACAGTGCGCTGTCTGTGATTCGTAATTTCTCCTTGTATTTTTCCATCTTTTCCCTGGTGGGGGGCCGGTCCTCCAGCATACAGTGTAGCTCGTAGCGGCTGAGAAACGTGGCGCACACTTTGCGCCGCTACAGAGCGGGAGAATTGAATACACGTCTTCCTGTTTTCAGCGGCGCAAAAACGAACGGCACGGAATTGGAATCGTCCTTCCAGTTCCGTGCCGTTTTACGGTTATAGGCTTTGGGGTTTGCCGGTTTGCGGGTGACCGGGTTGATGGTCCAGGTGCCTCGGCGGGCGGTGTTCAGCTCCCGCTGCTTCTTTTTCGAGAGCTTCTCGTAGGGAATGAATCTTTCCATGGGTTCTCCTTTCATGGGTCGTTTGATTTTCCGGGCGGCTGCGCATTATACTGCGGCGCGGCCTCCCAGCGTGTCATTTCGAGCGAAGCGAGACATTGCGCCCTTTACGGGTGAATCCGTCTTTTTTCGTAGGAAGAACGGATTTCTCGGTCGCGAGCTCCCTCGAAATGACGCTTCGAGCAAAGCGAGACATTGTGCCTTTCCGGGTAAATCCGCACCTCTTTGCGGGAAAAAGAACGGATTTCTCAGTCGCAGGCTCCTTCGAGATGACAGCGACGGAACAGACGCCTTTCGTGTACCTCCGTTACGCCCTGTGGGCTTCTCCCCAATCGCACATCTCGTCCAGGATTGGGATCAGGGATTTGCCTTTCTCAGAAAGGCTGTATTCCACCTTCGGCGGGATCTGCGGATATTCCTTGCGGCGGATCAATCCGTCGGTTTCCAGCTCCTTGAGCGTGCTGCTCAGCGTCTTATCGGAAATCTCCCCGATGTATTTTTTCATCTCGTTGAAGCGGACGACTTTATAACAGCCCAGCGTATAAAGAATGAACATCTTGTATTTGCCCTGGATCAGAGACATCGTATAGTTGAAGCCGGTATCCTCCAGCTTGTGATTTGCAATACAGTCCACAGACATAACGCTTTCCTCCGGGTAAGTATATAACCTGAATGTGCGTACTTGATTATTTGCTAACGCCGGGTATAATTGTAGTATGAGCGAAGCGGAAAGTCAATATGCTTTGCTCCGAAAGGAGATTTCTGCATGAAAAAGGATTTAGGACTGGTGCAGGCGGTTTACCCCATGCCGGTGCTGATGGT
>JAEEGG010001878.1_pt1 | contig 55495 bp, 39 predicted proteins | sample 9134161 | NCBI WGS metagenome assembly JAEEGG01 (sample SAMN16246543, study PRJNA631951) | gut metagenome | biome: gut microbiome; feature: rumen; material: CR-attached | host: Bos | place: Iran: Karaj | collected 2018-10 | reverse complement strand
CGGGAGCTGCGGGGGGGGGCTCCGGGGAAGGGCCCTCCTCGCGCCCGACTGTTGCCCGTGCTATCCTACTTTTTGTCCACCCTGTAAAAATGGAGATCAAATCATCCTACTTTTTGTCCACATGACCGTTTTTTCTTGCCTTGTAAACGCTTGGTTTCCTGGAAGATGTGGTCAGAATCAGTGTTGACAATGAGGGTTCGATAAAAATTAAGTAACTTTGCATTCGCAAAGATTTATGTCCCTTCTTGATTTCATATTCTCGCGGCGCAACAAGTCGAAAGAGGCTTCCAAGAAACCGGAGCCGTCTAACGTCATGTCTAAAGCACCTACAGCAGAGTATGCTCAGTTGCTCCAGTTCACCCAGCGATTGAATTCACTACTCCTCGAGGACAGGTATCTGGCACGCAGCGACTACAAGCAGCTGATTGACGAATATGCTGACATCAACACCTTCTTCCAGAACCAGAAGACTGCAACCACTCTCGGCCTGTACTGCGAGAAGTTCGCCATACCAGCAGCATCCGTCGAGGCTTTCCTGCGGAATTATGCTGACCTCTCAGACCTCCGAGAAGGCTCAACAGGCATCCAGCAGCACAATCAGACCTTCCTGCAGAGGCACTTGGAAACAGATAAGCACTATCTGGACACGGTCCTATCCAAAGTCGATCCCGCTATCTCCCTGGACGAGGAGCAACGAAAGGTGGTTCTCACGGACGAGGATTATATGCTAGTAGTGGCCGGTGCTGGAGCCGGAAAGACTACCACGGTGGCCGCCAAAGTGAAGTACCTGGTCGAGAAGAAGGGCGTCAAACCCGAGCAGATTCTTGTCATCTCCTTCACGAACAAGGCCGTTGGAGAACTTCAAGATAAGATTAACAAGGCACTGAAAATCAATTGCCCCGTCACCACATTCCATAAGACCGGCTATGCCATCCTCCGTAAGCAGGATGCCGATAAGAAGAATGTGGTGGACAGCGGCTATATGTTTGATGTCATCAATAACTACCTCAAGAACGATGTCCTCCGGGAGTCGGATATGGTGAATAAACTGATCCTCTTCTTCGGTAGTTATTTCGATGCGCCATACGAAGGAGATGACCTTAACGCCTTCTTCAACTACATTTCAAAGGCCGATTTCTCCACCATGCGTTCTAATATGAACGAGTACGTGGAGACCATTACCAATAAGCGTACAGGCAAATCCATCACCATCAATTACGAATCCCTTCGCTCTTCGCAGGAAGTGATGATTGCAAACTTCCTGTACTTACACAAGATTGACTATGAATATGAGCGGCCCTACCCTTACGGATTCCGCCATTCTCACAAGCCATATACCCCTGATTTTGTCATCAGGCAAGGAGATCGAACCATCTACATCGAGCATTTCGGCATCACCGAGGACGGTAAGAACAATCGCTACTCCAAAACGGAACTGAATCGATACAAGAAGGAAGTCAACGATAAGATTCTCTTCCATCGTGAACATGGCACCGAGTTGATATATACCTTCTCTGCCTACAATGACGGACGTCCGTTCCTTGAACATCTGGAAGACCAGTTGAAGGAGAAAGGCATTGTCCTGGACCGCCGCTCCGATATGGAGGTATATCAGAAGATTGTCTCTACGGAGGAGAACAAATACATCTTCAAACTCACGCGCCTCATTTGTGCCTTCATCCAGAATTTCAAGACCAACGGTTACGATACCGACAAGTTTCGTGAGATGCAGCGGATGACCGATAATGTCCGCACCAAACTCTTCCTGGATGTTTGTCACCAGAGTTATCTGGAGTACTCCAAGAAGTTGAAGGAACGTGGTGCCGTGGACTTCGAGGACATGATAAATGACTCCGCCAAGATGCTGCAGGAGCAGGAGGAAATCGGCGAGAAACTCGATTTCAAGTACGTTATCATCGACGAGTACCAGGACATATCCCGACAGCGTTTCGACCTTGCACGGGCACTTTCTAACGTCTGTGACGCCAAGATTATAGCCGTGGGGGACGACTGGCAGTCCATCTATGCCTACGCTGGTTCAGACATCACACTCTTCACCCACTTCTCCGACATCATGGGCTATGGCGAAGAGTTGAAAATCACCAAGACCTACCGTAATTCCCAAGAGGTAATTGACATCGCCGGTAGTTTCATCCAGAAGAATTCTTCGCAAATTCAGAAGTCCCTCATCAGCCCGAAGCATATTCAGCGGCCGATAATCATTGAGGCATACTCGGAGGAAGCCGACAAGGTGCTGACGGAAGGCAAAGGTGGCAAGTTCTACCTGCGTGCCCAGGCTGTCGAGCGCTGCATCGGACAGATTCTCGAATCAAATAAGGCTGAAGGAAAACCGGAGCACTCGTCCATCCTGCTCATAGGCCGATACAACTTCGACGGATTCCACCTTGCCAAGACCGGCCTCTTCTTCCTCAATGACAAGAATGGCGAGGTCAAGTCCAAGGCATATCCACAAGCGAAGATTACCTTCTTGACCGCGCACCGTGCAAAGGGTCTTGGCTACGACAACGTCATCATCATCAATGCTGCTAATGCCGTCTACGGCTTCCCGTCCAAGATAGAAGACGATCCGGTGATGAAATTGGTCATCAAGGAGGACCGCACGATTGAATACGCTGAAGAGCGCCGGCTGTTCTATGTGGCAATGACCCGCACGAAGAATCGTGTCTATATCGTAGTGCCCCAGCAGCGCCCGTCCCGCTTCGTGGCAGAACTGATCCAGGACTACTCGGCGGTCCACGTGAATGGCGACCTGGACATCTCCAAGACTGACTCGCCGGACATCTCGATGATTAAACGCTGCCCGATATGCGGCTATCCGCTTCGAGTCCGTCAGAAGAAAGACTTCGGCCTGCGTCTATGGCTCTGCACCAACGAGCCGGAAATCTGTGACTTTATGACCAACGACCTCTCCGGCGGCATACTACCCATCCTCAAATGTGACTGCTGCAAGGACGGCTATCTTATTGTTAGGAAGAAAGACAACACACCCTTCCTGGGTTGCACGAACTATAAACCCGATAAGAGCGGCTGCAACCGGAAAATCAACCTGACGTACTATGAGAATATGCTAAAGCGAGGCGAAATTGAGCTATAGCTTGAAAAGGTTCTCAAGGATAAAGTGCTGCGCGTTGGCATCGTAAGATACAGCAAGGTACTGTCCCTGGTAACCATCTCTCCATGCGGATGTCATTCCAATGGATGTTCCGAGTTCTGTCGGAGCCTTATATTTTCGGCCATCGCTGCTTTGCTGCTCAACCAGGTACCCTACCGATACAAGCCACTGTGTGACCTTTGATGCGGCCAAAGGTTGCATATTTTCAGGAATCACCTTGTTGATCTCCTTGACGAACATAGCGATCCCCGTTCTCTCGGCAATATAGACCTTTGACGCAATCTCCGGGGTAAGCTGAAACTCCAGTTCGTACTGCTTCTGCCGGGAGGACGTTTTCTTCCCAGAATCTTCAAGCACATGGGATACATAGAACAGGCAGCGGGAGATGTGAACGTTGTTCACGATGTCGCTATCAGGAAGTGTACTACCATCAAGCGGATTCATCCCGTTGGCGAGTTTGTTAATCCAGTCAATCGCGATTTTTAATCTGTTTTGGTCTATTGTAGTTATCATCGCTGTGTATGGTAAAGATAATTGCACTAATATAATTGGTTATTGATCTTCTATCTCTTTGGGCGCTTCTGGACCATATAAGGCCTTGGCGTTCTGGCTGGTAACGACACTCTGGCCAAGTTGCTTTTCAAGCTCTCGGCGAGCGGTGGCCGCAACCTTTCCGCCACGCTTGGCAACGGATTTTTGTTCTGTGAAACCCCTAGGGTCAACTTTCTGAGAGAGTTCGGTGGCGGCTACTTCCGCAAGCGTATTCAGTGCGCTCTCCGTTCTTGTCATATGGTCCCGAAGATTCTCCTTCTTCAATCCTTTGAAGTTCTTGTACTGACGAGTTGTCATCCCTGACCATTCTTGGGTAATAATATCTGTCAACGTTGCATATTGCTGACCCGACACACCCGTCCTTTGCCATTCGTCCGTAAGAGCTTTTCGGGCATCTTTTCCTTTCATTCGCTCATTGATCCATGCTTCGGAATACCCAAGCCGACGATAGTATTCATACCCCCTGTCGATGGCCTTCTCGGGGTCTTGCATCTCGTCAATCCGCTCGCTGGCAACCTTAGCCATCCACTGTTTGAATGGTTCTGCCTTAGGTGAAGGGATAGATTGTATCAGTCTGAATAATTGTTCCTGATCGGCAACATCTGTTTGACGCATTTTGCCGTCAGCAGCTCTCATTTTGAAAGTGTGACAACTTGTCACGGTTTCGTTCCCCTCTTTGAGTAGCCGCTCTTTTAGTTTTCTCCAATACGCAGAAGCGTCTACACTTTCTGTAAGTACGGAAACCACATCAACAATAGAGAAGTACCACTTCTCATCATTTTCGCTCCAGGCGGTTCTTATTGTTTTGTCTCCAAACAGTTGGAGCGCTTCCTTCTGACTCATACAAATATCGTTTTCTGCGAAGGTACAAAACAGATTCTTCTGTCGCAAGAGGAAAATGCTTTGGATTCGGCAAAAACTCATGAATTTCCCACAATCGCTCTATTCCCTCCAGCAAAAGGTTCGAGAATAGAACGGTTAGGGGCACTAAAAATCCCTCCTAATCTTTTGATTAAGAGGGATTTGCATTTTTAGTAAGTGTACTTTTTAGCAAATGGCCCGTGGCCCCCACCGAAGAGGAAACCCCCTACAGGAACGACACGATGAAATCCGCCAGTTCTTCTTCGGTGTGGCCGTCGGCTTTCAGGACGAGGTCGTAATTACGGGCATCGTAGCGGCTTACGCCGGCGTAACGGCTGATGTAGTTCTCGCGGGACCGGTCGACGTTCTTGATGAGGGTCAGGGCCTCCTCTTCCGAGAGTCCCTGCTTCCGGACCACCCGCGCGATGCGATGCGACAAAGAGGCGGTGATGAATACGTTCAGCCTGTTGGGATGGTCCTTGAAGATATGGAATCCCGAGCGGCCGGCAATGACGCAGGAGCCCATCCGGGCGATTCCCTGCAAAATCTCCACTTCGGCCTTGAATATGTCATCCGACGTGACTTCTTCACGGTATTCCTTCGTATATTGGGGATCCAGCCCCAGAATCCGGGCCGAAGGCACGGGAGATATCCTGGAAACGAAGTCCGCCAGCCAATTCTTCTTCTCGCCTTTGAGCTTTTCGATGCTGCGGGCGTCTATCCCGAACTGTTTTTCGAGGGACTCCACCAGGAGTTTGTCGCAATAGCGGGTTTCCAGTTTCCCGGCGAGGATCCCGCCCACGGTATGACCGCCGGAGCCCACCTCCCGACTGATGGTAATGACGAAGGGTTCTTTCGTATTCATAAGCTGATTATTTTTTATTCACAAAATTTCCAATCAGGTAGCAGACGGCGGCAACAGCCATACCGTTGATGGCGGGGAAGCCCCAGTGAACAAGGTTCGCCACCACAGCGCCCAGCACGACACCGGCGACGGCCCACCAGTTGACAACCTTCTCCGGAACAGATCCCTCGAGGTATTTCTTCCTGTTGCTGAAATAGCTTATTATCAGAATGATACCGACCGGCGGAAGGGTGCAGTTAAGCACATTCAGCCAGTTGCAGAAGTTCCAGTAGAGCCACACGGCCGCAATCGTTCCGATAATGCCCGAGATGAGCACCATCGTCTTCTTGGAGAGGCCGAAGATATTCGACAGGCCGAGACCCGCGGTGTAGAGGGCGTTGTCATTCGTGGTCCAGATGTTAAGGCCGAGGACCAGGACGGCGATGTAGAACAGGTTCAGATTCAGCATCACCTCGAAGATATCATTACCCCCCGCATAGATACTCGAGACGGCGCCGAACAGGAACATCAGCGAATTGCCGACGAAGAAGGCGATGACCGTGACGATGAGTCCCACCTTTCCGCTTTTCGCGAACCGCGTAAAGTTCGGCGTCGCAGTACCGCCCGAGACGAAACTGCCCACCACCAGGCCTGCTCCCGCGATGACACCCAGGTCCTTGGCTCCCTGCGAGAACTGCTCCACCAGACCCATATCGCCTTTGCTGATCGCCATTATCATAGCCACCGTTCCCAGGATAGCCACGGCAGGAACGGCGACGTAACTCACGATCGTGAGACTCTTGATGCCGAAATAAGCGCTCGCCGTCATAAGGATGCCTGCCACGGCCACCAGAAGATACCCCTGCCAGGGCATGCTGTCGGGTGTGACCGTGAGGCCCATCAGTTCCTTGGCTACGGGAATCGCGAACATCGCCAGGCCCACGCCGAACCAGCCGATCTGCGTGAAACTGATCATCGCGCTGGGAAGCCAGCTGCCCTTCGACCCGAAACTGCGCCGGGCCAGCATATCCAGCGAGAGACCGCTCTCCGCGCCGATCCAGCCGAGCGCGCCGGTATAGGCCGCCAGAATAAGGCCGCCCAGCAGCATCGCCCAGATGAAGCCCCACCAGTCCAGGCCGGCCGCGAGATTCTGGCCCACCCACATACTTGCCGAGAAGAAGGTGAATCCCAGCATGATCATGAACATGCTCAGGGTCGATTTACGACCGGCGCGGTCCACCGGCTTTCCGGTGTAATCCACATCGAACTTCTGTTTACTCATTTCAGTTTCGCAAGTCTCTACTTGCAGTTTTTCAATTAAAAATTATCAATACGCCAATATTGTGCAGTTGCTCACGCGCTTTTTGTCCACGTTACCCTTTTCCCTAAATCCCTTTTCCTCGGGAAAAGGGACTTTCTTTCGCCTTTCAGGCTCTAAATATGGTTGTTTCGCACAATGCGAAAAGTAAGTTACTCATATAGTTTTGATACGTTTGAAATTTCATTGATCCGGCGCTGCGCAAGCTCGCTGACGGAAATCTCCCCCGCTCTCCGGAGCAGCGCCTGTTCATCTTTCCACAGTTTCCCAAGCCCCTTCTGGGGGATTTCTTCAAAGGATGTCGCGGCCAGCCAGTCCTCGTATCCGAGCGGCCCGGCATAGCCCAGCTTTTCGCAGGCCAGCGCGAACGGATCGATGAGGTCCGCCCTCCCCAGTATGCCTTCCCAATAGTCGAGCACCTCCCGGAAATGAACCGGAATCTCATATCGGCGCGCACCTCCGTCGTAGATGATGCACTTCTCGAAAAGGGCGTCGGGGCGGGAGAGGATATAGCGGCGGAATTCCGGTGACACGACGCCGCCGTTCCAGCAGAAGTCGATGTCGGGGACATTGATGCCGCTCATTCCCTTGTCACGGTAAACCGAGAACACGCCCTCGTAGAAGAAACATTCGAAACCCTCGAATCCCGGGAAAAGGGCGCCGATCTGCTCCGTCATCCTCTCCATCAGAGGGATGGCGCGGGTGCCGCCGATGGTGAAAAAGATGATCTTGCGGATGCTGCCGCCCTTCCTGCGGAACCGGTCCACCACCTCGTCCATACACATTTTCAGGGTGTCTCCCGTGGCGATGATATCGCCGATCACGAGCGTGCGGTCCCGGGTGATGCGCAGTTTTTCGTATTTGATGTCCAGCCCCGTTATGATGTGGTCCTCGATAATGCGCTCGCACGAGACGAAATGCATGTCGCGCACCCGCACGCCGGCCCGGAAGCAGGCCTCTTCTATGGGGTAGTTCAGCCCGCCGCGAAGGATGGTCATTATGTCCACATCCCCTCCCGAGGGAAGCAAGAAGCGAAGGGCATCAACCGTCTCGGAGAGCAGGGCGAGATAAGAATCGAAGCCGACCACCTCGGGCGACGCCATCAGCCGACGGCTCCCCTCACCGCTGAGAATGAAATACTTGTTGGCGAACTGCGCGCTTTGCAGTTCGTATATGTTCGTATCTTTCTGCAGGCCGACATATCGAAGGCTCGCACTGCGCAAAGTTCCGGACATGAAAAATCCCGATTGATTAACCGGGATTCAAAGATAAGTATTTTTTTGAAAAATCGTTCATCAGCGCTCAAATATTTCTATCTTTGTGGCAATGAGACGATTAACGACCACGACAGGGAAGAACTTGACCACGGCGGTTTATCCTCGGCATTCTCGAGCGGTGGAAAATGAAAAAAGTCCGATAGGAATATTTTCCAAAATTTATTGCTACATTTGTAAACGAACTTTATACCTATCCCTTTATGAAACGTACCCTTATCCTTGCGGCGTCACTCCTGATGATGGCCGTGGCGCCTTCGTATGCGCAGAATGTCCAGCTTCACTACGACTTCGGCAAACTCCTCTACCAGAAAGAAGGCAAGAGTCTCGCCACGCGGCCCCAGCTCACGACGACCGTCGAAATGTTCCACCCCGACAGTTTCGGAAGCACATTCTTCTTCGTGGACATGAATTACGGCAAGTATCTCTCCGACACGTCGCAGGGCGGCGTCCTGGGCGCCTACTGGGAGATCTCCCGGGAACTCAGATTCTGGAATTTCCCCATCTCCATCCACGCCGAATACAACGGCGGCCTGGATTTCCAGCCCTCGGGAGTCATCTACAACGACGCCTGGCTGCCCGGTATCACCTATTCGTTCGCCAACAAGGATTTCACCAAGACCTTCTCCATTTCCGCGATGTACAAGGTAATCCCGCGGAATCCCTCCCCCCACAACTTCCAGCTCACGCTCGTGTGGAACCTCTGGTTCGCCAACAAAGCGGTCCTTCTCAGCGGATTCATCGATTTCTGGCGGGAGGAAAGGGCCTGGCAGGGCACGAAATACATCTTCCTCTCCGAGCCCCAGATCTGGTATAATTTCAATACCATCAAGGGGATGGGAAAGTTCAATCTGAGTATCGGATCGGAGGTGGAACTCTCCAATAATTTCGTCGGAAAGGGCTTCTATGCCATCCCGACCCTCGCCGTCAAGTGGACTTTCCGGTAGGTCACCAGCCGTAGAGATTCCGGAGGACCCACCAGAGAAGGGTCACGACGACGATGCCCCAGGAGAAGACGGGGTTGCGGCTGACCCGGTAATACCGGGGACAGCGGTCTCTGAGCCATTCCGCCGAGAAGAGGAAGGCAACGAGGGGAATGGCGCAGATCAGCAGGGCGTTGTAATGGAATGCCGCGGCGATATGCCCGTGCAGCAACTGATGAAGGGCCCTCTGCGAGCCGCAGCCGGGGCACTTCCAGCCCGTCAGCGTCAGGAACAGGCACTTCGGGAACCAGCGGGACTGCTCCGGATCGAAATATCCGTAGAGACAGATACCGACAAATAGGGTCGCGGTGATGATCACCGCGACCGCTATTTTCTTTGTCCTGCGGGAAACCGCCGGCATCTCAGAGAGAAGATCCTTCCGGATTAGGCCTTGGCCATACCGAGGGCTGCCTGGAACTTCTTGTAGTTGTACTCGTACGCTCTCTTCTTGGCGCTGAAGATGTCGATGAGCCACCAGATGCCGCAGCCGTAGCCGGTGAGGACCTTCACGACACCCATTCCGATGTCATCGAGGAAGAAACGCTCCCAGCCGAGGAGGATGGCGATGATGAGGATGATGGTCGGCTTCTGATAGCTGCCGCCAAGAACCAGTGCGGATTTCTCGTCGGGAATCTCTTCGAGGGATTTCTGGATTTCTGCCTGCTGAAGCGGATCGAAGCACTCGCCGTTCTGGAGGAGGAATTGCTGGATAAGTTCTTGTTTCATTGCACTAGGATTTAAAGATTAATATTAATAGTAATACGTTAAGCAACTATCCGAAAGTCAAATATAAGTGTTTTTTTCTACGTATCCAATTTTTTCGCGATTATTCTTCCACGAACGCCAGCGTCGCCACGGAAATACGGGTGCCTTCCGGCAGGACGGAGCGCAGCGCCCGGAAGCAGGCCGCCGAAGTCGCCCCGGTAGTGAAAACATCATCCAGAAGCAGCACATGCCGCGGGGACGTCATTCCTGACTTGTTCCGAAACCTCCTCCTCACCGCAAACGCCTCCGCCACATTCCGGGCACGTTCCTCTCCGCCAAGACGGGTCTGCGTGGCCGTGCTGCGCCTTCGGAAAAGGATATCCTCCCGGCAACGGGCCCCCAACTCCTTCGCCACCGCCCGCGCGATGACGGCCGCCTGATTGTAGCCCCGCCTCCAGCGACGCATCCAATGGAGCGGAACCGGAATGACCGTATCCACATCCGCGAAATGTGCGCTCCCCTTCAGATAACGTCCCAGCATCGCCGCGAAATAGCGTCCCGTCCCCAGGTCGTTTTCATATTTCAGACGCCGGGGTATCATCTTGTAGGGGGCATCGTCATCATAGAACAGCAGCGACGCCGCATACGCATACGGCATCCCTTCCATGTCCAGTAACGCGGCATTCAGCCGGTCAGCCATCGGATTGTGGGTGCGTTCCCAATAGAATGTAAGCGGCAAATCCGCAGCGCAGTGCAGGCAAATTCCCCGCTCCTCCAGGCCCAGCGCCCGTCCGCAGACCGGGCAAGTCCGCGGCATCAGCAGATCTCCCAGCGCCACGAACGGTTTCATCATCTCCCGTTTTGCAAGATCCAAGTTCATATCCTCAGCCGCGGCCGCGGTCCTGCCAGTCGAAGCGGGCGGGGTAAAGCCACGCACGGCCGGTGCGCTCCATGATGCCGTAATCCAGCGAGATGCGGGGGCACTCGGCATAGGCGCGCTGGATGAAGCCGGGGTCGGCGAGACAGGCCTCCCAGCCCTTGAAAAGTTCGGTCACTTCGGGGAGGTAGAATTCCATTTCCTCACGGATGACGCGGGCTTTCCAGGCGAAGATGCCGGAGTTCCAGAAGAATTCACCCGTGGCGATGAACACCTTCGCCAGTTCTTCATCGGGTTTTTCGGTAAAGGTCTTCACCTGAAGGGGGCCGCCCTTGGCGATGGCTTTCCGGCCGCCGCGGACCTGTATGTAGCCGAAATTGGCGTCCGGGGTGGTGGGGACGACGCCGAGGGTCATCAGGACGTCGTGCTTCTCGACATAACCCGCGACCTTTCCCATCGTCTCGGCGAAGAGTTCTTCGTCCTGGATGAAGTGGTCGGACGGGGTGGCGAGGATCACGGCATCGGGGCATCTGCGGAGAATGGTATACATCGCATACGCCATACAGGGGGCGGTTCCGCGGGGATAGGGCTCCAGCAGAAGATTCTCCTCCGGGATTTCCGGGATGGCCGTCATCGCGGCGGAACGGAATTTCTCCAGGGTCACCACGAGGATGTTCTCCCGGGGAATGATTTTCAGGAAGCGTTCGTATGTCGGCCTGAGGAAGGGCTTGTTCCCGCCGGCCATGATCACACAGAAATGCTTGGGGTTCATTGGTTTATTTTAGTGTTTCTTTATACATATATTGGTATCCACGCGCGGGGGAAGTATTCGACCTCCGTCTCGCCGCCCGGCGAAACCGCTACCGCAATCACATCAAAGAACGCCTCTTTCCCATTACAGTCCGCACGGTGCAGGTAACTGAGCGCCGCCGTCGTAATCCGCCGCTGCTTCACGGGCCCCACATTCTCCTCGGGCGGCGCGGCGCAGGGAAGCGTGCGGGTCTTTACCTCCACGAAATGGATTCCGTCCGGTCCCTCGGCCACGATATCGATCTCCAGATGCCCCGAACGCCAGTTCCGCTCCCGGATCCGCAGCCCCTTCTCCACCAGAAACGCACACGCCGCATCCTCCCCTTTCTTCCCTACACTCTGATTACTGCTTTTTCCGCCGTATTGTTTCATCCCGCCTCCCGTTATCTATTCGAACGTCACCACCGTGACGCCGCTGCCGCCGAACTGGATCTGCTCGTCGGCGACGGAGGCAACTCCGGGGACGGTGCGGACATATTTCTGGATCTCTTCGCGCAGGGCGCCGGTGCCCTTGCCGTGGAGAATGCGGACGGAATGCATGCTGAGCATAATGGCGTCGTCGACAAAGCGCATCACGCGCTCGATGGCGTCATTCACCCGCTCTCCGCGCACGTCGATCTCCGGATGGAAATCCAGGCGGCGGCGCTCCAGGGCGGGATCCACCCGACGGACGGAAGGCCTCTCCACCTGCTTCATCGCCGCCTTGTACTCATTGGATGTCACCCGCTCCACGCGGTCGTGCGGAAGTTTGGTCGTGATATTGCCCACAATGACCGTCACGGCCTTCGTGGAGACCTTCGCCACCTCGCCGACCATCCCGCCGTCCTTGAGGCGGACCTTCTCGCCGACACTGAGCGGAGCGCTGCGGAAAGCGGCCAGCTTCTCGTCCTCTTCCGCGGGCCGCGCCTTGCGGGTGCGGCTGCGGGCCTGCTGCCGCTCCACCTTGCGGAGTTTCTCCTCCAGATATTCCCCGCGCGTCTTCTCCTCAGTCTCCTTCTTCTGCTCCAGGGCCCCGAGGAACCCCTGCAGCTGCTGGCGGGCCGACTGCGTGGCAGTCTTCTCCGCGCCGGATTCCCGGATGGTCCGGATGGTATGCTCCACCTGGCGGTTGGCCCCCTTGATAATGTCCTCGGCCTGGCGGTGCGCTTCGTCCAGAATGTCCTTGCGGGTCTTCTTGATGTCCTGCAGCTCTTTCTGGTATTTGTCCGTAATGCTGTCCAGCGTGCCGGAGGTCGCTTTAATCTTCTGAAGGCGCTCGTCGATGGCCCGGCGGCTCCGGGCGATCTTGCGCAGGTTGCGCTCGATATCGACGAATTCCTTTCCGGCTCGGTCTTCGGCATCTTTCACCACCGGCTCCGGGAGTCCCATCTTGCGGGCCAGCTCGAAAGCGAAGGAATTGCCCGGAAGCCCGATCTCGAGCTGGAAGAGCGGTGCGATATTCGCCGCGTCAAAGAGCATCGCCCCGTTGATGACGCCCGTCTCCGCGCCCGCCGCATACAGCTTCAAATTGGTGTAGTGCGTCGTGATGACGCCATAGACGCCCCTGCGGTCCAGTTCGCTCAGAATGGCTTCGGCGATGGCCCCTCCCGCGGCCGGATCGGTCCCGCTGCCGAACTCGTCGATCAGCACCAGCGTGTCGCCGTCCGCGACGGAGAGCATCTCCTTCATATCGGACAGGAAAGAACTGTAGGTGCTGAGGTCGTTGTCGATGGACTGGTCGTCCCCGATCGAGATCATCAGCCGCTTGAAAACGCGCATCTCGGAACTTTCCGAGGTCGGGATGAGCATCCCCCACTGGAACATATACTGCAGCAGGCCCGTCGTCTTGAGGCAGACCGACTTGCCGCCGGCGTTCGGCCCGGAAATCAGCAGGATGTGCTTGGCGGGCGTAAGCGTGACGGTCAGCGGGACAATCTCCCGGCCCTCGCGACGGAGCGCTTTCTCCAGCAGCGGGTGACGCGCCTTGCGGAGCGAGGTCTCGCCCCGGTCCGAGATGACCGGCATCCCCGCACGGAAATCCAGGGCGACCTGCGCCTTGGCCATCAGGAAGTCCATCTCGCCGATGAGGGCAGCGGCCTTCAGGAGGTCCGGAATGTACGGCCGGACGAACTCGGAGAACGCATACAGGATCCGCGCGATCTCCCGGGTCTCGGCGAAATGCAGTTCGCTGACGGCATTGGTCACTTCGACGATTTCGGCCGGCTCGATAAAGGTGGTCTTGCCGGTGGCGGATTCGTCATAGACAAAGCCCGGGAAGGAACGCTTGTGGGAGGTCTTGACGGGAATGAGCATCTTGCCGTCGCGCACGACGACCGTCGCATCCCCGTCGGCGAGCCCGTCCTGCTGGGCCCTCCGCAGGATGGCAAGCATCCGCTTCGATACCGACGCCTCTTTCTCGGCGATCTCCTTGCGGATGGCGTACAGTTCGTCGGATGCGGTATCCTTCACGGCGCCGTGCCGGTCGAGGATGAGTTCGATGCGCCGCTGCACCTCCGGGAAGGAATTGAAGGGCGCGACCATCCGCTTGAGACCCGGATAGACGCCGTCCTTGATGCCGCCGAAGAAATGGATGAGCCGGCGGAGGGTGACGAGCATCGTGGAAAGCTTTCCGAGCGACAGGACATCGATGGCGCCGGACTTCTCCAGCGGCGCCAGGAAGGGAATGCAGTCGATATAGCCCGACGTCGGGAAGGTATCCTCGAACATCGCGACCAGGCGCATCTCGTCGGTCAGGGAAAGCCGGCGGGCGATCTCGCGTTCGTCGCAGGAGAACTGCTCCCGCTCCACACGCGAGGCGGCATAAGCGGTGCTGCAGCGGTCCGAGATCATCTTCCGGACCCTGTCAAACCCCAGTTTCGCTTCGATTTTCGGGATGTCCACTACGCCGCGCCTCCATTATCCTTGCCGTCCTCGGCCGCGCCCAGCAGCAACTTGAGTTCGTTGAGGTTGCCGATCTGCTGCAGCTCGCCGCGGCGGACGAAAGAGATGCCGCCGGTCTCCTCGGAGACGACCACGACGGAAGCGTCCGTCTCTTCGGTGATGCCGATGGCCGCCTTGTGCCGCATCCCGAAACTGGCGGGAATGTCGGTTCGGGTGGTCATCGGAAGGGTGCAGCGGGCCGCGACGATCCGGTTGCCGGTAATGATCACAGCCCCGTCATGCAAGGGGGAATTCTTGAAAAACAAATTGCGGAGCAGCCGCCGGGACACGTTGGCGTCGATCTTGTCGCCGGACTCGATGACCGGCTCGAGGGAGTTCTGGTGCGAGATGACGATCAGCGCGCCGGTATAGTCGCGGGACATCATCCGCACCGCCTCGGTGATCTCATTGACGGCCGTCGTGTCCATCTTGGCGGCCTTGACGCCCAGGATGCGCCCGATAAGCCGCTCACCCCGCCGGAAGAGGGCGGAATTGCTGCCGATCCGGTTGAGTCCGTGGCGGATTTCGGGCTGGAAGATGATCAGAAGCGCCAGAACGCCCAGATCGAGGAGGGTGTTCATAAAGGCCGACATCATCTTCATCCCGAGGGCGTTCACCACGGCCTGGATGACCAGGAGCAGGATCACGGCGACGAAGATATTCTTGGCGGAAGAGCCGCGGATCCACCTGAATACCAGGAAGATGATCACCGCGACCATCACGATGTCCAGGACATCCACGATATCCAGGTGCAGGAATGAGAATATGCCGAGAACCGTCGTCATCCTTTTACAGAACAGGGTGCAAAATTACGCAATTTTCATGACACGGCAAAAGATCACTTCGGCAGATGGAAGGCCTCGCCGAGCTCGCGCATCTGCGCCTCCGACATCCCCTCGGGTTCGAATCCCATCCCGCGGGCGGCGATATAGATCTGGGCGGCCTTGTTGAGCACGTCCACCTGGTCGAAGGCGGATATGATATCCTCCTCCACGGCGAACACCCCGTGTTTCTCCCACATCACCACGTCGTAATCCTCCTCCAGCGTCCGGATCGTCGCTTCGGCCAGTTCCACGCTGGACGGCAGCAGATAGGGCACCATCCCGAGGCCGCGGGGACAGAAGGCCCGGGTCTCCGGAATCATCGACCAGAGCATCTTCGTCGCGGCGTCTTTTTCCATCCACTTGCGGCTGTGGGTAAGGGCGACGAGCTCGATGGGATGCGTGTGCAGCGACGCGCGGTAAGGGGAACCCTTGGCGAGGAGCCAGTCGTGCACGGCCAGATGGGAAGGAAGTTCCGAGGTGGGTGCGACGGGCTTGTCGGCGACGATCTCGTAATGGGCGCAGTCGGGCAGGATCCGGATGAGGGATCCGTTGGACATCGGATCCCGCGCGAGGTCGCGCATCCGTCTTCCGGTGCCCTTGCAATAGAACCAGCAGCCCTCCAGGCGGGGAAGGCGCTTGCCGACGGGACGCGGCTCGCTGATGGCGGGAAGGGCGCGGATCTCATCGTCCACGGCGTCCGTCACATTGACGGTAATGTTGCCGCCGTTGCGTTCCGCCCATCCCTTCTGCCAGAGGTATCCGGCCACTTCGGCCACCTTGCCGATCTCCGCCGCAAGGGCGGCATTCTTCAGGACTGTCATATCAATTGCGGAAGGAAAGTACTGAAAATAAGCACGGCGAGGCCGGACACGAGCACGGCGACGGTCGTCCGGGAGACGCCTTTCCATTCTTTAAGCAGGATGCCCCAGACGTTGGAGAATACGACGTTCAGCGCCATCAGGATGCACCAGCTGAAAGTAATGAGCGCCGGAGACTCCGCGAGGAATCCCTTGCCGAGACTCAGGCCGAAGAACTGGCTGTACCAGAGCAGGCCCGCCAGGATGCAGAACAGCAGATTGTTGCCCCAGAGGGCCTTTTTGCCGTAATCGCCCCAGGTCTTGTTGCGGCCGTTCTGGAAGAGGCAGTAGCCCGCGTTGGTCAGGAATCCGCCGAATGTCACCAGCAGGGTCGCGGGAAGGCTCTTGAAGATCTCCGGCGTCGCCGCCCAGGAGAGCGGCTCGCCGAAACTGAGGCCGATGTTGAAGCAGGCGCTCATAAAGCCGGCCAGCAGCGCGACCGCGATTCCCTTCGGGAAATTGAAGTCCTTGACGGCCTTCTTCTTCTCTTCCTCCGGGAGGGCGGCGGATTTCATCGCGCCGGCGACGCCGATGATGGCGATGCCGACCAGGGTGACCACCACGCCGATGATGACCGACGAGGTCAGGTCGTGCGCGTGCCCCGTGAAGACCGGGCCGAGAATGGCGCCAAGACCGGCGCAGGTGCCGAGCGCGAGACTCTGCCCGAGCGCAACGCCGAGATAGCGCATCGACAGGCCGAACGTAAGGCCGCCGACGCCCCAGAGCATACCGAACAGGACGGTCAGGAGCGAGGCCTTGGGATTGGCGGCGAACATCCCGAAGAGGGATTCACCGGACGGGACCGCCAGGATGGCCCCCAGAAGGGGGAATACCAGCCAGGCGAAAATGCCCTGCACCAGCCAGTAACTCTCCCAGCTCCACTGTTTGACCTTGTTGATGGGCACATAACTGGACGACTGGCAGAACGCCCCGACCGCGATGATTAACAGACCAAGGATTATTTTCATACGCTACCGTTTCGAAGTGACTTCGCGCTCGTACCGCTCGATTTCGCCGATGAAGGCCTCGCCGACAGGTACGCCGTTCTTGTAGTTGAAATAATCGAACACCGCCCCGAAAGGAAGGGTCTTGGCCTCTTCCAGAAGGGCCAGGCGCTGGAAGCCCTGTCCGGCCGCCTCGTATTCGCGAAGCTTGGCAAGCGGCTCCAGAAGGGCGCTCAGGATGCACTTCTGCGTGGCGCGGGTACCGATGATGTAGGCGCCGATGCGGTTGATGCTGGCGTCGAAGTAGTCGAGACCCACGTGGGCGCGGCTGAGACCGTCGGAGCGGACGAGTTCCTTGAAAAGATCCAGAGTGGGATCGTTCATCAGGGTGACGTGATCGGAATCCCAGCGGACCGGACGCGATACGTGGAGCATCAGCTCAGGCACAAAGAGCAGCAGCGAGGCTACCTTGTCAGCGACATTCTCAGTCGGCTCATAGTGGCCGGTGTCGAGCGTGTAGATGACTTTTCGGCTGGCGCAATACCCCTCGAAGAAGTCCATCGAGCCCACCGTATAGCTTTCGAGGCCGATGCCGAAGAGCTTGGCCTCGACGCAGGATTTCATCCCGGGAAGTTTCTCGGCGAGGATTTCGTCGAGCGAGGCGGCGAGAAGTTCGCGGTAATACTTGCGGTTGACAGTGAGGTCCTTAGAGCCATCGTGCACCCAGATATTCATAATGCAGGGATCGTTCTGGGCCTTCCCCATCACGTCCGCAATGCGGCGGCAGCGCTTGGTATGCTCGATCCAAAACGCGCGGATGGCCGGGTCGGGATTGGCGAGACTCAGGTCGCCGCTCTTGGGATGGGAGAAGGAGGTGGAATTGAAGTCCAGCTTGAAGCCCTGCTCCCGGGCCCACTGGATCCAGCTCTGGAAGTGCTCGGGCCCGACCTCGTCGCGGTCGACGAACTTGCCGCCGAAGTCGCCGTAGATCTCGTGCAGATTGACGCGGTGATGTCCCGCCAGCAGGGTCTTGACGAATTCGAGGTCGGCGCGGACCTCGTCGATGTTGCGGGCGCGGCCGGGATAGTTGCCGGTGGTCTGGATGCCGCCCGAGAGGGCCTGGTTGCGCTCGAAGCCGACCACGTCATCGGTCTGCCAGCAATGCAGGGATATCTGCTGTCTCTCAAGTTCGGCGACGGCCTTGTCGGTGTCTACGCCGAGTGCGGCATAACGCGCTTTCGCATAGGCGTAAGCCTGGAGGATGGATTGTTCTGTCATATTATGGGTTTTTGTTTGAAGACTTTCAGCGGGAAGGCGGAGGCGATGAGACGCCGCATTTCCCAGCGGTCGCGGACGAGACCGGCGGCCTTGGCCTGCAGGAGGACATTTCCGATGGCGGTGGCCTCCGTGGGACCGGCGATAACCGGGATGCCGCAGGCGTCGGCCGTCCACCGGTCGAGAAGGTCGTTGGCGCTGCCGCCGCCGATGATGTGGAGCTTATCGATCGGGAAAGGCGCGAACCTGCACAGGATGCCCAGCACTTCGGCATAGCGGTCAGCAAGGGAGTGGTAGATGCAGCTGACGATCTGAGCGTCGGAGAGAGATTCCGGGATCGTGTCCCGGAATGACGCGGTAATTTCCGCGACCATGTCGCCGGGATGGGCGAAACGGGGATCGTCGGGGTTGATGCGGCCCGGGAAGTCCTTCTCCCGAAGGGCCATCTCCTGTAATTCAGCGTAAGAGTAGTCCTTCCCTTCCTTCTTCCAGACGGCCCTGCACTGCTCCAGGAGCCACATTCCGGTGATATTCTTGAGGAAGCGGGTCGTGCCCTCGATGCCGCCCTCGTTGGTAAAATTCTCCCGTGCGGAATCTTCATTCATAATGGGAGCGGGGACCTCGATGCCCATCAGACTCCAGGTGCCGCTGGAAAGGTAGGCAAAATGCTCATCCTCTGCCGGCACAGCAGCCACCGCCGAAGCGGTATCGTGCCCAGCCACGGCGATCACGGGCACCGGGCCCAGCCCGGTCTGCTCCGCTAACTCCGGCTTGAGCGGACCCACCATCGTCCCCGAGGGAACAATGGGAAGGAGGATATCGCTCCGGATACCGAGCTCTTCCAGCAGGGCTTTGTCGAACTGGCCGCGGGCCTGGTCCATCATCCCGGAAGTGGAGGCGTCGGTGTATTCGCAGACGGCGTACCCGGTGAGGAGATACGAGATCAGATCCGGCATAAAGAGGATATGTTTCGCAGCCGCAAGATCCGCATCGGACGCCTCCGTGCGCGCATAGAGCTGGAAGATGGTATTGAAATCCATTATCTGGATGCCCGTGCGGGCATACAACGTCTCGCGGGGAATCTTTTCGAAGACTTTCTCCGGGATTCCGGCGGTGTACGGGTCGCGGTAACTGCGGGGACGGCCGGTCAGGGCGCCGTCCGCGCCGATGCATCCGAAGTCGACTCCCCAGGTATCGATACCGATGGACGTCACTTCCACACCCTCCTTCCCGGCAAGGGAGAGCCCCTCCAGAATGCCCTTGAAAATCTGGTCTATATCCCAGTAGAACGCCCCTCCGTCCTCAACCAGAGGTGTCGGAAACCGGTGCAGGGTCCGGAGGTCGAACTTCTCCTCTCCCAGCGCGGCGAGCATTACCCGCCCGCTGGTGGCGCCAAGATCAATGGCGATGAAATGTTTTGTCATCTCAAGTTCATCTTTAACCATACAAATATATAAAAAATGATTATTTTTGCGAAACCCTAATGAAGAATGTATTATGAAAAAACTCAACCATCCCGCTATTCTGGTCGTTGACATGCTCAACGACTTCGTCACCGGAGCCCTCGGCTGCGACCGCGCCAGGGCCATCGTCCCCGCCACCGCAGAACTGCTGAACGCAGCCCGCGCCAAGGGCGTTCCCGTGATTTTCTGCAACGACGCCCACCTTCCCGGCATCGACCGCGAACTCAAGCTCTGGGGCGACCATGCCCTCGTCGGCACGCCCGGCGCCGAAGTAATCCCCGAGCTGGAACTCTGCGAGAAAGACTATGTCGTCCCGAAACGCCGTTACAGCGGCTTCTTCCAGACCGACCTCGACATCCTCCTCAAGGAACTCGGCGTCAAGACCGTCATCGTGACCGGCCTCCACGCCCACATGTGCGTCCGCCACACCTCCGCCGACGCCTACTGCCTCGGCTACGACGTCGTCGCGGCGAAAGACTGTCTCAACTCCTTCACGGAAGAGGAATTCCAGGGCGGCCTCGCCTACCTCAAGACCTGCTACGGCGCCGATGCCTACGGCAACGAAGAACTGATTGCAGCATTTTAGAAAAATTTCAAAGTGAAAAAGATTTTATTTCTGGTCTTACTGTTATTCTCCCTGACCTATTGCAAGAAAGTGCCGCCGGTGGAGCCCGAAGGGAACGATCCGACGGAGCAGACCGATCCGGAGGAGCCCGTGGTGGAGCCGGGCCAAGAGCCCGTCGACAACACGGTTCACGTCAGTGAGGTAACGATCGGGCCCGAGGAAGCCATCACCCTTGAGCCCGGGAAAACGGCACAGCTTACCTGTACCGTTCTCCCCGAAGATGCGGAGGACAAAACCATTACCTGGACGAGTTCCGACAAAGAGGTGGCGACAGTCGATGACAAGGGCCTCGTGACGGCCGTTTCTGTAGGCGAGGCGCTCATTTCGGTTACGTCGAAAGACGGTAACAAGGTTGCGAGCAAAGATATTTCGGTATTCCAGGCCACTGCGGACGCTTTTACCGCGATCCGCATCACCTCCCATCCGTCGCACGATCAGAAGATATATCTTAGGCCCGGCGGTACCATAACTGTCACTGCAACGGCGGAGCCCGCGAATGCCGATGACCAGCTGGAATTCGTCCAGACCGGGCAGGCCCCGTCCTACTACATTACGGATATCAGTCCTACCGTGAACGGCGTCGCCACCGCAACGCTCATACCCATTGCCAACTACGGCCAGTTCAACGGATTCATCCCGGTCCAGTTCTATGTCCGCTCCAAGAAAAACAAGAACGTTCAATCGACAAGAAGGTATGTCGTTGTGGCCAGTTCCGGGGATTCCTCCACTTCCGGATATTATGCCAAGAACCTGTATCTATCTTCCACAGCCAGCGACTATGGCTTCATCCATCCCCGTCCTTCCCATCCGAGGCACTCAAAATACATCGGAAAGGGTGCGACGCAGCGTTTTATTTTCTATATCTGGATGGACACGTATAATGTCAGTAACTCGAAAGGCTGTTTATCTCTATATCCTCTGACGGAAGCGCTCGAGATTGTCGATCACACCGGACAGGTCGAGTTCTCGCTCAGCGAAAGGACGGTCATTGACGATAAAGCGTGTATTACCCTCACGGCGAAAGCACCTGCCAAGGCCACGGTTTCCTCGTCGACAAGCGAAGTAATCAGCACTGTGACCATCGGCCTTAAAGGCCCCGATCAGGAAGGCGGATACAGGCAGACTTTCAGTTTCACCCTCTCCGAGCTGGATCCATATGTGCCGAAACCGGGAGATTTTCTTGGCGGCGGGTCTACAGGTCCTGCTTTCATCGACGGAGGCAACCGCGGCAACGGCATCCGTGAATTCAAACGGCCTTATTATGAAAATGGATCTACCGACGAAGGTTATTATCCTTACCATTACTGCGCGGATTACCCTTCCATCATTGCGTGGATAGGAAAAGACCATCTCCAGCAAGATCAGGTTTACAGAAATGATTATTGCTATGGCGGTCTCGTCGCCGCAGACGGTACCGTCCTACACGGAATCGCCATTCCGACTTTTACGACACATCTCTACCGGAAGACAAAGCCCAACGGGGAAGTCTTTTCGGACGAATGGGACAATCTGGTCTCCTCCGACGCCTGGCCGAAATGGTTCAAAGACCATTATCTCAGCTACATCTATATGGACTATTCCAGGATGACAGCCTTCACCAATACCTGCGCCCTTGTGTATCGTAACCGGTATTGCGGCACTTCCCACGATGTAAAGCCAGCCAATTTCTTCGTGGAAAATGAGCTCCTCGCCCCCAGTCTGGCCGAAAAGCCCGACCTCACGACCAGTAGCTTCAGCTGGGAGAGCGACTTCTATGGATGTATGATTACCGGAAACTTGAAGAATCCGAAGGATGATCCTTTCTCCGACAAAGCACCCTATAATCCGACTACGTCCCCGTTATCTCCCTGGCTTTTCCCGACTGCAAAGGATTTGTTTATGGTATTCTACGACCAATATCCTGGTATCGATGCCACCAAGACCTATTCCTTCAGCTCGAAAATCAATATTCTCCGGACTTCGCTTTATATTTTCCACGGAGTGGATGCCTCCATCCCCAATTATAACTACAGTTACTGGACCTCTCAGCAGGCAATGAATGATACATACTCCAAAGCCGTCGGTTTTGTCATCTCGGGGGCACAGGGCGGTATCAAATACCTCAACAAACCATCCGATCGTGCATACGTCCTGCCGATTGCCTATTTCTAGTATGAAAAAATCGATTCTCATCGCATTGGCGGCTCTGGTTGCCTTCTCCGCCCAGGGCGGGGATTATTCCGCGTACTATAAGGATCTGCCCATCGCACTGGAGCAGCCGGCCGCGCCGGTAATCCCGGCCCTGACGGTGTCCGTGAAGGATTTCGGCGGGGTGGGCGACGGCGTGACCCTCAACACGGAAGCCTTCCGGAAGGCGCTCTCCAGGCTCGACAAGAAGGGCGGCGGGCATCTCAACGTCCCGCGCGGCATCTGGCTCACCGGCCCCATTTCGCTCAAAAGCAAGGTTGACCTGCATCTGGAGCGGGGGGCGATCCTCCTCTTCACGCCCGACAGGAAGGAATTCCTCGATGACAACGGCAAGGTCCGGCCCGGCATTTCCGCCAGCAAGCGGACCGACGTCAGCATCACCGGCGAAGGCATCATCGACGGCAACGGCGAGTGGTGGCGGGCCGTCAAGCGCGGCAAGGTGAGCGATGTCGAATGGAAGGATTTCAAAGCCATGGGCGGCACGGAGGCGGACGGCGGCAAACTCTGGTACCCGTTCGACCTCAAGCACGTCGGGAATATCGCCGAAGACCTTAAGTCCCAGGAGAAGATGCGCACCCACCTGATCCGCTTCACCGACTGCGAGCGGGTGCTCGTCGAAGGCGTGACGGTGCAGAATTCCCCGAAATTCCACATCGTGCCGACGCGCTGCAAGGATGTTGCGCTCATCGGCGTCACCGTCCGCTGTCCCTGGAACGCCCAGAACGGCGATGGCATCGACCTGATGTTCAGCCAGCGGGTGCTGGTGGCCGGTTGCACGGTGGATGTCGGCGATGACGGCATCTGCCTCAAGGCGGGAGGCGGCGCGAATGCGCTTCCGCAGGGTCCCGTCAAGGACGTCCTGATCGTGGACAATACCGTCTTCCACGCCCACGGCGGATTCGTGATCGGATCGGAATTCAGCGCCGGCATCCAAAACGTCGTCGTCCGGAGAAATACCTTCTCGGGCACCGACACCGGCCTTCGCTTTAAGAGCGCGCCCGGCCGCGGCGGCAAGACGGAGAAGATTTTTATCGAGGACATCGTAATGAGCGACATCCGCGACCAGGCCGTTGTTTTCGAGACCACCTACGTCGACGTTCCCGTCGGCACGGAGGGCAAATCCGAGGTTACGGAGCAGTTCCTGCCGGAATTCACCGATATCGACATCCGCCGGGTCACCTGCCGGGACGCCCGCATCGGCATCAAGGCAAGGGGGCCGGTCTCGATGATCCACGGCATCCGCATCAGCGACAGTATCTTTTTCTGTACGGAAACCACTTCCGAGATCGACGATCCCGCCCAGGTAACGCTCAAAAATGTTCAGCTGCTGACCTGGTAATCCTTGTTTTTGTCGCAAAAACGGCTTAAATTTGCGACAAAACACGGATGCTATGGACAGTACGGAAAAGAAAATCGAACGGATGGTCCGCGCCGGCGGAGAGGGAAAGGTATGGTTCCCCTCCGATTTCTTCGAATGCGGATCCGAAAAAGCCGTCTCCAAGGCGCTCCAGCGCCTGGTAGCGGATGAAATCTTGATGCGGATGGAGCGCGGGCTTTATTGTTTCCCGACCATCGACCGGAAATGGGGGATGGGGAAACTCCCCGCCAGTTCGGACGAAGTCATCAAGGCCTATGCCGAAAAGGACGGCTTCCGGATCGGCCCCTGCCCGGGAGACGCGCAGAACGCCCTCGGCCTGTCGGACCAGGTGGTGATGAATCCCGTCTTCACGACCGACGGTCCTTCGCGGAGGATTCCCTACGCCAAGGGTGCCCGCCCCATCGTCCTCTACCACGTTCCGCCGCGAATATTCAACTTCCGCTCCCGCATCGTGATGCTGACGGTCATCGCCCTCAACGACATCGGCAAAGACCACCTGTGGGAGTTCGAACTCGACCGGATGGAGACCATCTACAAGGGCGTTCCCTACGAAGAGATCAGGGATGACCTCCGCAACACCCCTTCCTGGATCAGAAACATCATTCTCGGATTTTATGGCAAAGATGACAGAAAAAATTGACTTTTGGGCATACTCTGCAGAGGACAAACTGGATCTGTTCAAAAAGATTAAGAAAGAGAAGAACATCTCCCTCAAGGCCGCCGAGAAAGACTGGTGGGTGTGCAACGTCCTCAAGGCTGTCTTCTCGCTGCGATGCGCGGACGCCGACGCCCTTACCTTCAAGGGCGGCACCTCGCTCAGCAAGGCGTGGAACCTGACGCAGCGGTTTTCGGAAGACATCGACATCGCCATCGACAAATCCTTCTTCGGCATCGCGGGAGACACCCGTTCCGCCCGCGACCGCATCCGGAAACTCTCCCGGAAATACATCGCCGACGAACTGGGGCACGAACTCAACGCCACCCTGCCCGTCCTCGGCATCAACGACTGCGAACTCGCCTATGTCCCCCGGCGCGACAGCGACGCCGATCCGACCGTCCTGCTCGTCCCCTATTACAGCATCCTGCCGGAGGACCCTTACATCAAGGCCGTGGTCAAGATCGAATTCAGCTGCCGGAGTCCGCGGGGACCGCGGGAACCGCGCGAAATCAAGCCCTTCGCCGCCGAGCTGTCCCCTCTGATCGACTTTCCGGAGACCGTCATCCCGACCGTCGTCCCCACCCGGACATTCCTGGAGAAGGTATTCCTCCTGCACGAGGAGTTCCAGAAGGACTATCCCCGGCACAAGAGGATGTCCAGGCATCTGTACGATATCTATCAGCTGGACAGGAACGGGGTCGCGGACCGGGCCGTTGCCGACCGGGAACTGTACGACTCGCTGGTCCGCCACCGGAGCGTCTTCAACGCCATCCGCGGCATCGATTACGGCAGTCACGCCCGGGAGCGCATCCGCTTCGTGCCGCCCGAGCATCTCCTCCCGCTCTGGGAGGAAGATTACAGGGCGATGCAGGACCAGTTCATCTACGGCGAATCGCCCGCATTCGGGGAACTGATCGCCGCGCTCCGGCGGCTGGAGGAGAAATTCCACGCCGGATGACCCGCTCATACTACCACTTTTTCGCCCCGTGAATTTTTACGAAACTTATGAAAAAAATCTTAGTCCTACTGACGATGCTCCTGGGAACGGTCGCGTTCGCCCAGAAGAAGAAGTGTACAGATTGTGGTTAGTTTGCGCGTCATCGGACAAGATTGAGCCAGTCGTAGAAGATGGAGTAGGAGAAGAGGTAGCAGAGGAGGATGGCGGCGGCGATCCAGGGGGAGAGCAGGAGGAAGGCGGGAATGGCCCAGAGCAACAGGACCACGGGGGTAAGCGCGACGCGGACGCCGAAGCGGGCCGTGTTGCGGAAAGCCGGATCCTTGATCTTGTAGAAACTGAGGTACTCCGCCGTGAGCCAGAGAGGGAAGGACAGGAGGGCGGCCGCCGCGAACAGCGGAGCCGTCAGGACGGCCAGCGGCCACTTCCACCAACGCTTCCGGGGAGGGCGCAGTTTCAGGAGGGTTTCCTCGTAATGCTCATCGTCGGGAATATAAAGGATAAGCCCCTTGATACGGTCGGCGAGGGTGTCCAGCAGCAACTTGTAGCGGTCGGCTTCCGCCAGGCCGGCGTGTTCCGCGAGGAAGGCGTTCACGTCGATCGGCTCGCCATAGCGGATCGAGCAGTCGGCGCGGTAATGGAAGAAATCGTCGTATTCGATGCCCGTGGGGACGATATAGGTCTGCCTGACTTCCGCCGAGGCGAAGGCCATCCGGGCGATGCCTTTCTGGAGCGGAAGGAGCGAATGCATCGGATTGTGCCGGCCCTCCGGGAACATGCAGAACGGCATTCCGTGCGCGAGGATGTCGTCGACGACCGCCATCGTATCACGGTTGCGCTCAACCTCGCGGATGCCGTCTCGGGCGCGGACCATCGGCACGATCTTGAGCCAGTGCAGGACACGGGCCGTGCGCTCCTTGCGGAAGATATCCGCCCGGGCGCCGAAGGCCGTTCCCGCACGCCGGGTTGCCAGTACGACGAGGGCGTCCATCAGGGTGCCGGTGTGGTTCGGAGCGATAAATACCGCACCCTCGGAGGGCAACTTCCCTTCGATCTTGAAACGACGATAACTCAGCCGCGTGTTGAGGTCCACAAAGGGCCTCAGGAAACGGTACAAGCCGTCATTCTCCCAGATTTTCTTCTGCGGCATCCCGGAGAGCGGCTTAAGCGGCAGTCTCTTTGCGCCGGGTGAAATTGAAGACGGTGGCGACCGTCAGGCCGGAAATGATGTGCCATACGCCCCACCAGGCCGTGATGACGAGCATTCCGCCGTGCGGCGGGAAGCCCGCGAAGATACCGGTTCCGAGCAGCAGCACCAGGCCGAGGCCCGAATTCTGGATGCCGGTCTCGATGGTGAGCGTCCTCCGGTCGCGGAAGGGCACCTTGAAGGCCGATCCGACCCCGAAGCCGATGCAGAGGGCCAGCAGATTGTGGATCAGCACCACGACGAAGATGTATTTGATGCACTTGAGGAAGGCCTCCATATTACCCATGAAGGCGAGGACGACCATCACCAGGAAGAAGACGATGGAAATCCACTGGAGGGGCTTCTTGAGGAAATTAGCCACCTTGGGGAGGAAGTGCGAGGTCAGGATGCCCGCCACGAGCGGAATGCCGAGGAGGATGAAGATGGTCTTGAACACGTCCCAGAGGGGAATGACCAGAGTCGGAACCTCGCTGGCGACCTGGGCGGTATGCAGGTACAGGGAGCCCCAGAGCCAGAAATTGAACGGGGTCATCACCACGGCGAGCGCCGTCGAAATGGCCGTCAGCGACACCGAAAGCTCGATGTTGGCCTTGGCGAGCGACGACATGAAGTTGGAAATGTTGCCGCCGGGGCAGGAAGCCACGAGAATCATTCCGAGGCCCATCATCGGGGAGATCCATCCCTTCATGATGATGGCCAGCAGGCAGGTGAAGGCCGGGAGCAGCAGGAGCTGGCAGCACATCCCGAGGATCACGGACTTGGGTTTTTTGAATACTTCTACAAAAATGCCCGGCTTGATGCCGAGGGCTACGCCGAACATTACGAAGGCGAGAACGATATTGATCGTGTTCATCCCGCCGGCATTCATCGTTACCTGAATCGAATCGATCGCGGCGGCAGTCTCATGTGTCATAGGTCTGGTTTTATGTGTATAACTTGACAAAAGTAACGATTTTGTCCTTGAAAAACAAATCTTCCGGCAGAACCGGGTCACCCCGAATCCTGCCGGAAGAACAATTGTTAAGCCCGTCAGTTAGTTGACGGAAACTTCCAGTTCGACGATCTTGTTCTTGCCGTCGGCGGTGGTGAACCGCGCCTCGATGACGTGGGTGCCGGAGGGCAGCGTGACCGAAGTGCCGGAAAGCGGTTCGTCGTCCATGTACCAGGCGATGGTGCCCTGCGGCTTGCGGTCGCCCTGGGTCTCGATGAGCGTCAGCGGGAAAGAGTAACCTGCGCTGTACGAGCCGTTCTGCGGGTCGGCGATGTAGTTGTAACCCGTATCGGGGATCTCGTAGTCGCCGACGGTGAGGACGAAATCGAAGAGGAAATCCTGGCTATAGCGTGTCCCAGTCGAGGTCAGGTTATACGCGGAGATCAGTCCGCCAAATGGCCAGCCGACCGCCCAGTCATAGTATTCATCATTGTCATCCGTCTTAAAGAATGCTCCAAAAGAATAATATGAACCGTTGTCAAGGTAGCCGCCACTGCTGTAACCGACACCGGCATAGATGTCCTTACCCGTAGGAATGATTAGTTGTTGATCCCGCAGGTCCACGGTGGTATAGCCATCGAGAGTCACGTCGGACGCCGGGACGGCCACGGTGGCGGCCCGCTCACTATCATAGTCAATGATGACGCTGAGACCCTGATAGGTTGTAGACCCTTCCTCGCCATATAGATAGAAGGTAATGGATTTAATCTGCTTCCCCGCATAACGGCCTATTTCGGAAGCAGGGTATAAATTCTGTCCGGTAATCGCAGTATTCGAGGAACCAATAATATACTCGTCCAAGTCCTCATTTACAGGCCAGGCATAAATATCATCCGGAAGCGCTTCGCCTTCCCGCATCAGGTAGAAAGTCTGCGTCTCCATCAGACTGGTCACGGTCACGGTCGCCGTCTGGCTCACATAGCCGCTCTTGGATGCCATTACCTGGTAGGTTCCGGCCGGCGTCTCGATAGTGAAACTGCCGTCTGCGGACGTTGTCGTCGTGTAAGAGGCCGCCTTGGCGATGGCCTGCGCCTTCTTCTTGGAAGGATGAAGCAACATCAGGGTCTTCTGGACCAAGCCATCGAGGCCCTTCTTCGCCACCTTCGCCGGAGCGGATGATACGCCTGACCCCTCTGTCACGGTTATGGTTACGCCCTCGATCGGTTCTCCGTCGGTATTCATCACGGCGCCGGAGATACCCAGGATATTGCCGTTGCTCAGCGTAAACGTCACAACATTGTTGGCATATGTAATATTCGTAAAGCTGAATCCGGTCGTGTTGCCGTCCCAGGCCATCGGCTGATATGTCTTGTAACTACCGGAACCGAACATATAGGCACTGCCGCTGTATACAGTCGTCTGGCTCGGTTTCGCAGCCGGAACGACATAGCAGCAGGGGTGGGCGCCATAATTGTTCACCGAATTGCTGCTCCAGGTAGAAGCGGCCGTGATATTTCCGCTGACCCGGTTGGTGGACTTGTCCACGTGATACACCAGCATACCGGTAGGGATGCCGGCGTCCCAGCGCTGTCCGCGACGGCACTCATAAACGAAGTACTCGTTATTGACCGAAGTCTTAGTCTTATACGCCGAATACTGCGTCGCCCCCGGATAGTTGACGGCAGGAAGCGTGTAGTTGCCCGCGGCCGACAGTTCGGGAATGGCGGAGAGCCAGCCGATCTCGGTAAGTTCCTCGGAATTGAAATACGGCGGGGTCGTGGAGTTGACGTTGTACGAACCTGACGCCATCAGGGAGAGACTGTACATGCTGGCGGCGCTTTCGTTCGTGGAATAGTCCGCATCATAGAAATCCGGAAGACCCAGGGTGTGGGCAAATTCATGGCAGGTGGTGCCGATGGAGCACATCGTGCTGCCGGAAGAGCCTTTCAGCTCTGCAGTACAGAAATATCTGTTAAGATAAACCCCGTCAAACTTACGATCGTCATTCGAAGCATGTCCACCGGAAGAAATATACCAGGCGTGCGACCAGATTGCACTGGAGCTGGCTCCCTGCGCCTCGTCATATCCTGCATAATAGAAAATCACGAACTCTACCGTACCGTCACCATCGTTGTCATAGCGGGAGAAATTTACCGTTGCGTCCAGTTTCTGTGCGGCTTCGACCAGGGCCATTTCGGGACGCTGGTCATCTCCGTTGGATTTGTTGCCGCCATAATAAGCCATATTGTTGTCCAGCGTGACCGGACCCAGCACTTCGAACTGCGGGGTAAACTGCCCGAACGAGTTCTCGTTGAAGTAATCCCACACGGAACCGATGGCATTGTTCTCGGAATACCCGGAAGTGTTGAAGAAACTGTTGAACTGCGCGGTGGTCTTGGTGAAGGCCTTGTCGCTGAAACCGACCAGGATAACCGGAATCCTCGGAGAACCGAAATTCGCGGAAGAAGCCTTCTGGGCGTATTCAGCCCGAACTTGCGCGGCGGCGGCACGCTTCTGGGCGGCCGCTTCCTGAAATGCCCCAAGGGTAGTACGGGTCAGGCGGGACGAGATACGCCAGTAGCCGTCCGCATCCTGCTCCAGGATATTTCCGGCATCGTCCGTCGCCCAGTGACCCCATTCGTCACCGTGGAGATAGAGATTGATCTTGCTGCCGTCGGGCTGAGTATAGGTAATCTTTCCGGGGTAAGCCGGGCCTGCCAGGAGCGAAAGGCTGCTGAAAAGCAGAACGAAAATCAGTATAATATTCTTTTTCATAACCATTCCTCCTTATTTCTTGACGATGAAACCATTGCCGCCGCCCGCGGAAAGCCAGACCTTCGGCCCGTCAACCTTCAGAACGGTAACATTATAGTCCGTATCGGAGGCATTACGCCCGGTGATTACATTGTAATTCAGCGTGAACGTGTCGCCTTTGGCCGGACTGGTCGGGATGTTGTTGAACTCGGCGATCTTGTAAATTGCCGGCTTCAGGATAGCGAAGGTCACCGTGCCGTCGTTCATATACTCGCGGCTCAGCTGGGCTCCGGTCCCGTAAAGGTTGTTGTCGGAGGTCAGGTAAGCGCCGTATTCGGTCTGCTCCAGGATCGGGTCGTTGTCGATGTTGACACCGGCCTCCTTACGGTAAATGTAGACGTTACTTCCTGTAGTTTCAGAATATGATGTCTGTGAAGTACTTCTATATGCGGCAAACATATTGGAATTATAACGAATCACCTTGTAATATGTCCTACCGTTTTTTTTATAAGAAGAATATGTACCAAACGTCGCGACATTTCCACTGATCGAAATCTTCCAGTTCGCATAACCTAAATTCGTAGGATTACTTGACGACAATAAATAATTATAATTATTTTTGTTAGTATCCTCCCGCGAGTACAAATAACGACCGGAAGTCGATGTCGCCTCTTTCAATCGGAAATATCCCGTGTATGTGTATGAACCTGCTACAAGCATCAAGACCTCAACGGAATTACCTGGATTCTGAACGACTATACTTCCGTCAGAATCAGTGACGAGCGATACAGCCGCCTGGCCGCGGTTATTGCTATTCTGCGTCGTGCTGATAGCGTACGCAGAGCCCGGCGTAGCCGAATTGGTAATGATGATCTCATCTCCGGCGGCCAGCGTCGAGGCATCCGTTACCAGCACCCAGCGATCAGCTGCCTGCGTAAACTCCGCATTGGCCATATCGACCGAGAACTTGGAGACCCTGCCGGCATTGAACGCCAGTTTCCCGGCCGGGATGGATACCGTACGGGAAAGGACGCCCTGGTCCGTATTGACATCCACCTTAATGGTGCCGCCGCCGAGGTCGGCCGGCGCGCAGGCGAACCAGATGTCGGCGATATTGCCGGAAGACTGTGTCAGGTTGTCCGGCTTGAGGGTGATGGTACGGGACGGGGAACTCTCGGAAAGCGCCGCTTCGGTGAAGTCATAATAGAACCGTCCGGCGAAGGACTCGCTGGCCGTCAGCTCGATGGAAGTGATCGACGCACCCTGGGGGATTTTTCCCGTCAGGTTCTTCAGTGTCAGCTTGCCGTAGGCCGAGAGATGGGTGAACTGCATCTGGATCTCGCTGAAATCCTCGATTGCAGCGGCCTCCTGAGAAGCGGCCAGCACCATGGCGGCCTCGTCGCAGGTCGTCGCGAGCGGCGTCTGCTCGGTCGGGATGTTGAAATGCCATCCGCCATGGCTCGACGACGCACCCACGCACGCGCTGTACGGGCTGAGCGCATAGAAGGTATAAGGCGCCTCGACCTCCGACTGCGGGAACTCCGTATCGAACGTCGCCGTCTTGAAATCTGCGGACGGATTAACCGTCGCCCCGCGGAAATTATTCAGATTCAACGAAACGGCGATCCGGGTGTCGTTGGCCGACCAGCGGGTCGGATACTCCGTCTCACCGCCCGTCGTCTGCGCATCGATGAACACTGTCTTCGTCTCGATCTCATCCGCAACGAAGTGGACCGCATACATTTTCTCGGCCGCCTTGGAACGCTCGGGATCCTCCTCGGTCATACGGCAGCCGTAAGCGGCCGACAGAGCCGCCGCTGCCAGAAGCAATAGTTTGACTGTATTTTTCATTTTTCCGATCATTCGTTTAGAAATCACCGTAATCATCTTCTCCTCCCGGAGGAATCTGGTCCGACAGGATGTTCCCTTCCAACAAGACCTCCAGGAGGTCCAGCGAAGGCGCTTCGTAAAGACGTTTCATTGGACTATATTTAAACACACTACTAAAATACCGGCCGTCTCGGCCGTCCGGATGCAAATATAAAATTAAAATTTTTAATTATCCAAATAAATCTCGATTTTTTACTGATAATCAACACTTTGAGGCCGCTTCCCTTTTTGTACAACCGGCCGAAATTCCTATTATTTTATTAGAGTTTACCCCATTTAAAATAGCATTTAGTGAATTAGTAAAAAATTTTCTTTTATATCATTAGGAAAAACCCGCATTTCCCTTTCATTTCATAAATCATCCGATTTCCCTGGAAAAACCTTATATTTGTATCCGTCAAATTCAGATCGTTATGGACACCTCTTCCAGCACATACACCCCGGATGGAATCCGGGAGGTCGTCGCGGCCCAGCGGAAATTCTTCCGCACCGGCACCACCCTTCCCGTTAAATGGCGCCTTCAGCAGCTCCGGAAACTCAAGGCGGCCGTCATCGCCAGTGAGGCGCTCTTCGAGGACGCCCTGGCCGAGGACTTGGGCCGGAGCCGGGTGGAGGCCTTCCTCTGCGACGTCGGACCCATCATCGTGGAAATCAACGAGATGATCCGCGGCCTGCGGCGGTGGGCGCGGCCCGAGCGGCATTTCAGCGGACTGATGTGTTTCCCCAGTACGGTCACCAAGGTATACAAGATGCCTTACGGCGTGTCGCTCGTGATCAGTCCATTCAATTTCCCCATCCTGCTGACCATCGGCGTGGTGGCGGCGGCGATTTCCGGGGGCAATACCGTGGTCGTCAAGTCGAGTTCCAAATCGGCCGCCAGTACGGCCGCGCTCAAGAAATTCTTCGCGGAGGTATTCCCGCCCGAATATGTCACCCTGATCGACGGCGGGCACGATGTGGCCGACATGTGCCTGGCGCAGCGCTTCGACAAGATTTTCTATACCGGATCGCCGTCCGTGGGCAAGCATGTGCTGGCGGAGGCCGCCAAAAACCTCACCCCCGTCGCGCTGGAGCTCGGCGGCGAAACCGGCAACTGGGCCGTCGTCCGCGCGGATGCCGACCTTCGCGACGCCGCCCGCAAGATTGCCTTCTTCAAACTCTGCAACGCGGGGCAGATCTGCATCAACATCAACCAGATCGCCGTGGCGGAGGAGGTGGCGGAACCCTTCCTGGAGGAGTTGAAAAAGGCCTTCGTGGCCCAGATCGGGGAGCGGGCCGAGGAGAATCCGGAATACCCGAAACTCATCACCGCCCGGGCGTACGATAAATGCGCGTCCCTGGCCGACGAGTACCGCGACCGCATCGTTTTCGGCGGCACGGGCGACCGGGAGGCACGGCGCTATTCCCCAACGGTCATCTATCCGGTCGGGATCGACGAGCATATCGTTCAGCACGAACTCTTCTGCCCGCTGCTGCCGGTCGTTCCCTTCAGGGACGCGGATGTCGACGCCCTGATGGAGACCGTCGCCGACCGGGAGCATCCGCTGGCGATGTATCTGTTCACCCGGAACATCCGGTGGGCGAACCACGTGATGCGCACCCAGCAGTACGGCGGCGGCTGCATCAACGAGGTATGCATCCACATGATGGTGAAGGGGGTGCCGTTCAACGGGACGGGCCATTCCGGGATGGGGGCCTATCACGGCGAATGGGGATTCCGCGAATTCACCCACCCTCAGACCGTGCTCCGCGGCAGGACTTTCTGGAATCTGCCCCTGCGGGAGCACCCTTACGGAGGCAGGATGGAGAAGATCAAACTCGCGATCCTCAGGAAGTTCGAACGGTAGCGGTCTTGGATTTTTCACGTTAATTTCGTAGGTTTGCCCATTATGAGAAAATGGTTACTTCTTGCCGCCGCCCTGGTATGGGGCATCGCGGCCGCGGCGCAGGAGACGGCGCCGGACTGGAATTGGAAAAAACTCGGCAAGGGCGTACAGTACAGCGCCGTGCAGACCGAACTGTTCGGCCGGACGGCCTATATTTCCGCGGTCCGCTACAAAGCGCACCGCCACCGGACGCAGATCTGCGACGCCGAGCGGCAATGGGCCGACAGCACCAGCGCCCTCGGACAGAGGATGGACGCGATCGCGGCCCTCAACGGCAGTTATTTCAATGTTCAGGAACTCACGCCCGTGACCTATCTCAAAATCCGCGGGAAGCGGATGGCTTCCACCACGGCGCGGGAATTCGGTCTCCGCACCGACGGCGTCATCGGCTTCAAGAGCAACGGCGGAGTGAACATCTTCGCCTGCGACACTCTTGATTACGATATCGCCTGCAAGGACCTGTGGAATGCCATCGCGGCCGGGCCTGTCCTCCTTCAGGACGGCAAACCCGCCCGGGATTCATGGCCCAAGAACAGCTTCTACACCAAGCATCACCCCCGCACCCTGATGGGCGTGGACAAGAAGAACCGGGTATATATGATCGTCATCGACGGCCGCTTCCCCGGTGAGGGCGACGGCGCTTCGATCGACGAAACGGTGCAGATCGCGCAGATGTTCGGCCTCGTCGACGCCATCAACCTCGACGGCGGCGGCTCCTGCGCCCTCTGGACCCCGCAGACCGGCGTCCTCTCTCACCCCTACGACAACCACCGCTTCGACCACTACGGCCAGCGCATCGTCCCCAACATCCTGTACATCCGCTAAAGTCCCCCGGCGGCACGTTCCCCTGAAGGCTGTCCCTGGAATCCGGCGAGGATGCGCTGGTTTCGCGGCATTTTCCGGCACATCTTCACTGACGGCTATGGGAAGGCGGGGAACGGGTAAATCCGCCGCAGGGGTATTCCCGCAAGGCGTTTCAGCAGAAAGAACAGAATTTTTCGCCGTGCAAGTTGCACGGCTTTTTTCGCATCACGACCCTGGCAGAAGATGCCACGGACCTGTTTTCCCGCAATATCCGTCAGTCATTTGCACTAACGGCTATTTACCGCCATCTTTGAGAAATTAATCGGAGAATTATGGGAAATAAGGAAATAGTTTTGGAAGAGGCTTCCGCGAATGATAAGATATTCACCATTCGGGGTAAGCAAATAATTATCGATAAGGACCTGGCTGAACTTTATGGTGTCGAGACCAAACGCATAAACGAACAAGTCCGACGAAACATAGACCGCTTCCCCGAGTCATTCAGGTTCCGGTTGACAAAAGATGAACGGTCCGAACTGGTCGCAAAATGCGACCGGTTGAAAATGCTTAAACATTCATCATCCTCGTTCGCCTTTACTGAACAGGGAGTCGCTATGCTTTCGGCAGTACTTCACAGTCCAACAGCTGTTAAGGTAAGTGTAAAGATTATGGAGGCCTTTGTCGCAATGCGGCGTTTTTTGACATCAAATGCACAGGTTTTTCAGCGTCTGGACCGGATTGAATACAAACTCATCGAATCAGACCACAAATTTGAAGAACTCTACTCCAAACTCGAGGAAAAATCACTGAACCCCAGACAAGGTATCTTCTTCGACGGACAGATCTACGACGCATATTCCTTTGTCACATCGCTCATCCGTGCGGCGACAGCATGCATCATTTTGATTGACAACTATGTGGATGATTCTGTTCTGACGATGCTGGATAAACGAAGCCACGGGGTAGAGGCCGTCATTTACACGATGAAGATTTCGCCGCAGTTTCAGCTCGATATTAACAGGCACGACTCACAATATCCTCCCATCCCGGTAAAAGTGTTTACGAAGGCCCACGACCGATTTCTTATTGTCGACGACTCGGTTTACCACATCGGTGCTTCCCTGAAAGACCTCGGGAAAAAGTGGTTCGCCTTTTCCCTGATGGAGGAAACATCTCCGGACGATCTGCTTTCTAAGCTTTGAATTCCGAGGCTGCGCGGGGATCCGAGGCATCGGCGGGCGGAGAAAATAAGCCGCGAAGGATGGGAAAATGAAATTTTTTGGTTATTTTTGCGGGACACTAAAACAGACCGTTTGTGAGCCTTGCGGGAAAATACAAAGCCCTTTCGGACAGTGAACTCATCGCCGCCGTCAAAGATGGCGACGAGCGGGCGTTTGACGCGCTCTTCCTGCGCTGGTATCCCCAGGTGCGGAAATTCCTCATGATACTGGTCAAGAACAAGGCGCTCGCGGAAGACCTGGCGCAGACGGTCTTCATGAAAGTGTGGCTCTACCGCGACCGGCTCGATCCCGCCAAATCACTCAAGAATTATCTGCTTGTCCTCTCCAAGAACGGCGCTCTGGACGTGTTCAAATCCAAACGGCTCCTCCTTGCCGATACGAATGCCGCCCCCGTCGAGCAGGAGGGTGGCGACCGGACCGAATACCGGACCGAATTCGCCGAATCCTATTCCCGGATTCTCCGGGCCGTGGAGGAAATGCCCGGGCAGCGGAAGCAGGTCTTCAAGATGAGCCGCTTCCAGTCGATGCCCAACGACCGGATCGCCGCCGAACTCGGTCTCTCGGTCCGCACCGTCGAGAAACACATCCAGCTCGCGCTCCGGGATATCCGAAAATTTCTGAACTGACATTACGCAATGCCGCCGTTTCAATCGTTCTTTACTTACCAGTAAAGAATTCGCATTGCAATGCAGACACGATATTTTTTGTTCGCTCTTGCCGTGGCAGCCGCTCTGACGCTGTCCTGCAAGAAAGATGGCCCCTCAGGAGGGAAGAACGGTTCGCAAGGGAAAAAAGGCGGGCCGATTGTAGAAGTAAACGGGCGCATCCGCTTTTATGCAGCTCTGTCGGAGGATAACGCCGTCACGGCACGGGTTCTCCCATCCAAAGACCTTTCGGAATACAAACTCCTCGTCAACGGGAAGGAATATGCCCTCTCCCGGAACGCAGACGGCGATTATTACGTGGATGTCCCGGCCCACTACAGCCAGGCCTACAATGCCGTCCTCGTCGATAAAGATTCCAAAGCCTGGTACGGAAGGACGGTCTCCGAGCAGATCGCCGTCCCTTTTTCGCAATTCTGCGCCACCACTACGGCGAGCTTGAAATCCTACCCGCGCTATAGCGCCTACACCAAAGAAACGGGCAATCTCCTTACCTTCGGAGACCATCTCGCCATGCTGGATCTCCGCATCAGCGGAAGCGGCCAGCTTGCTTCCGTCAAGGTCAGCGCCCCGGGCGGAGAAATTCTCTCCGGAGAAGCCTCCTATGATTTTGCCAAGAAAACATTCACCCTGCAGGAAGGATTCGACCACGCCGTCGTCAACTGCATGGAAGGCGGAGGCGTCAGCATGACGGCCGGCGGCGTCAGCATCCCGGTTTATCTCGCCCCCGGAGATTACTCCAAGGGCCTCGAAATCACCCTTTGCTCCAAAGATCACAAGATGATGCGGAAGACCCTTCCGGCTTTTTCGCTTTCTGCGGGCGAAGCCCATACGGAGAATGTGATCTGGAGCCCGGCAAGCGACCTCCTCTGGTACGAGGGCTTTGACAACTTCGTCTGGGGAGGCGACATCATCGGCGGTGAGGAATCCTTCGGATATGCCCCCGACAATGCGACAAGCAGCGGAAGTATGATAGAGCGGGACGGTTACACCCAGGCGCTCACACGCGTAACTTACAATACCCCCGGGAACGGGTTCGTCCAACCCGACTACTGGCCGGACTGCGAGTACAAGAACGTCGGCGCCGTGCACTCGGTGAAAGATTCCTATATCGAGAGCCGTAACCTCGCCGATTGGACCTACCTGTTCCGCAGCCAGGAATTTCACGGTGTTCTCGCCGTCGGCACCACGTCCGGCACCAATCGCGGCATTATCCAGTTCTCTCCCTGCACGTCCCTGAGAGGGATGTCGGATATCCGCGTCAACTTCAAGCTGTGCTTCCAGAACGGGATAACGGACGACCTGCTGATCCGGGTCGTCAACGCCGGCCACATCTCGACCGTCAAGGTGGACGGCCGGGCGATTCCCCAGAACGCCGAATACTACCAACGTACCGCTTCGGGCTACATCGGGCACGACCGGGTCAGCATTCCCTCCTCTCTGGCAGAGCCGAAGACCTGGCACAATGTGGAGATCACCATCACGAGCGCAGCGGACGTGACCCGGCTGTACATGGCCGGAGCCAGCAATGAGAGCGGCGTGCACGGGTTCTGGCTCGACGATATCGATGTCCGGACCATCGCCGGGACGGCGAAGAAAGGGACCCTCCGCCTCCTGTATATGAACATCCAGAACGGAATGTGGGCCGACCAGGGCAACAATTTCGACAACTTCGTCGCCTGGGTCAACCGCTACGATCCCGACATCTGCGTCTGGTGCGAATCGGAGTCGATTTACAAAACGGGGTCGGACAGCTACCTTTCCACAAGCGAAAAGGAGCAGCTTCTACCGACCAAATGGCCGAATCTCGCCGCGCGTTACGGTCACAACAACTATCAGCGCAGTTACCGGCGGGACGCTTATCCCCAGGCAATCACATCGAAGTATGCCATCTCCAAGGTTCAGTCCTTCGCCGGCACCAACGACCTCCCCATCGTCCACGGTGCGGGGCATTTCCAGATTACGGTAGGCGGACGCAAGCTCAATATCGTAACCTGTCACCTTTGGCCGAAGGGCAGCGAGTCCTATAAGCCCTCCGTGTATCCCACGGCGCACGAGTACAGGGAATACGAGATGAATACCATCATCAACCAGACCATCAACAACGCCTCCTACGCTTCGGAGCAGGACTGGATCCTGGTCGGCGACTTCAACGCCGTCTCCCGCCTGGATGACGGAGTCTATGGCTACGGGGCCGGTGACAAGAGATATCTCGCCCAGAATGTGATTCTCGACAAAACCAACCTCCAGGACATCATCGCCACCTGGTATCCCGCACCCCAATTCGTGCAGAGCACGTATGGCGTGGACCGCCGCGACTTCGTCTATCTGTCTCCCGCCCTGGTCCAGAATGTCGTACGGGCGGTGACCTTCACCGACTCCTTCACGCCCGGTACTAAGACGGGCATCTCCAATTTCTCGATTCCGTCCGATCACCGGCCCTTTATCGTTGATTTCAACCTGTAGAAATGGATACGTATTTACAGAAATTGCAGGCCTACTTCGCCGGGAAACTGGAGGAAAAGGACGCGCAGGAGATGCAGGTTTTCCTGGCGGACCACCTCGGTGACCCCGAGGTCGCAGCGCTGCTGGAAGAGCAGTTCGAGGGCTGCCGGAGCGAAGTCGACGACAATACGAAGAAAGCCTTGTCCACCACACGGAACAGACTGGGTCTCGGCCGTCTTCCGCGGAGCAGGAGCTATTGGATCGCCGTCGCGGCGGCCGTTCTCCTGCTCGCCGCCATCCCCGCGGCGCTAGAGGTCGGATACCGGCTTCACAAGGAGCCCGCACCCGTCGCCTGGCAGGAAATCGTCGTCCCGACGGCTCAGACCCGGAGTCTCCTCCTCCCCGACGGCACCCGTCTCACCCTCAACGCCGGCTCCCGCGTCACCTGGCCCGAGACATTCTCCGGGGAAGTCCGGGAAATCTTCCTCGACGGAGAAGTCGAGGCGGATGTCGCGAAAGATCCCGAACGGCCCTTTGTCATCCATTCCGGCGAAGTCGACGTCCGGGTGCACGGCACACGCTTCGACCTCAAGTCGTACCGCGACGCCACGATGGTGGAAGTAATGCTGATGGAAGGATCCGTCAGTCTCGGCATTCCCGTCCCGGAAGGACGGCGGGAAGTCCTCCTCACGCCGGGAGACCTCGCCCAGTATGACCGCCGGGCGGGAGAAGTGTCTCTCGGAAAAGTCGCCACGGAAGGGTTCAGGACCTTTACCGACGGCGGCTCGTTCAGTTTTATCAACATCCCCCTCCAGGATATCGCGGCCGATCTGGAACGCACTTTCGGCACACACATCATCGTGGCCGACGCGTCCATCGCCTCGCAGCGGTTCCTCGCTTTCTTTACCAACGGAGAAAGTCTGGATGACATCCTGAAACTGCTCGCCGCGAACGGACACCTCCGGATCGCGAGGAAGGATGGAACAGTATATATATATAATCGTAAATAAATAAAACTAAAAAAACCAATGTGTAAATCCGACTTACTCCGCCTTGTGCGCGTAATGATGGTTGCCTTGGCACTGATGCTGCCCCTCGCGGCCGGCGCGCAGACCGTGACGCTGAACCTGAGGGATGTCACCGTCCAGGAGGCGGTCACGCAGCTCCAGTCCCAGGGGAACTACACCATCGTCATCAACTCCGACGATGTCGACCTGCAGAAACGGGTCTCCGTTTCCGCAAAGGACGCTCCGCTCAGCGAAGTCCTTGCCCAGATTTTCGCCGGGCAGAACATGGACTTCTCCGTGAACGGCAACACCGTGTCCGTGACCCGGCACAAAGCCGTCGCCCAGGCGCCGGCCCAGCCCGTCCGGCAGCCCTTCCGGGGCACGGTGACCGACCGCAGCGGCGAGCCGCTCATCGGCGCATCCCTCATCGACAAGAACTCCGGGAGCTACGCCCTGACCGACGAGAAAGGTGAATTCTCCTTCGACGGGATCACCTTCCCCGCCGTCCTCACCGTCTCCTATCTCGGCTTCTCCGATCAGGATTTCGCCCTCACCGGAAAAGAATCCCAGCCCTACGCCATCGTGATGACGGGCGAGAACACCGTTCTGGACGAACTCGTCGTCGTCGGTTACGGTACCCAGAAGCGGGTCAACCTCACCGGCGCCGTTTCCGTCATCGACGGCAAGGAACTGAATTCCCGTCCTGTCACCAATACGGCCATGGCGCTCCAGGGCGCCGACCCGTCCCTCGTCCTGACGACCGGCAGCGGATCCATCGACGGCACCAATTACAGCGTCAACATCCGCGGCAAACTGTCCCTGAACAGCGGTTCCCCGCTGATCCTCGTCGACGGGATCGAGAGTTCGCTCACCCAGGTGAATCCCAATGACATCGAGAGCGTGTCCGTCCTGAAGGACGCCTCCGCCTGCGCCATCTACGGTGCGAAGGCCTCCGCCGGTGTCATCCTCATCACCACCAAGAGCGGTGCCGAAGGAGATGCGAAGATCACCTACAACGGCCGTTTCTCCTTCTCTACCAATACCACCAGCACGGATTTCATCACCAACGGCTTCGACTATGTGACCCTCACCAACGACTTCTACAAGACGTTCAAGGGCTACGGCGCCTGGACCTATTCGGACGATCAGATGCAGATGCTCTATGAGCGCCGCAACGACGTGACCGAGAATCCGGAGCGCCCGTGGGTCATTCCCGACGAGACCGGAGTCAATACATACGTGTATCTCGGCAACTTCGACTGGTACAGCTACCTGTTCAACCGGATCCGTCCCGAGACCGAGCACAATGTCACGGTCCGCGGCGGCACCTCCCGGGTGAAGTACTACGCCTCCGCCCGCTACCTCTGGCGCAACGGTTTCTTCAGCGGCAACGCCCAGGATAACTACAGCGGCGTTTCGCTGCGCGGAAAGGTGGACGCCAAAATCACCAAGTGGCTCGACTACGCCACCAACATCAGCTTCGAGCGCACCAAATACAAATGGGGCGGCTTCTGGGAGATGGACGGTTCGACCGGCTACACGAGCCAGGGTATCATGTGGAACATTACCCAGAACGTGAGTCCGACCTATGTTCCGTTCAACCCGGACGGCACCATCGCGATGGTCCCCGGCTTCATGGTCGACGCGACCTCCCCGCTGATGTCCGGCCGCGGCGGCGTCTTTATGGACGGCCGCAACCGCAACGAGAACATCAACAACTACTGGACGTGGACCAACCGGCTGACCGCCCACATCTGCAAGGGCCTCAACTTCATCGCCGACTACACCTACCGTCGCCGCGACCGCAGGGCCAACTTCCGCAGCCTTCCGACGGCCAATTCCTACGACAACGTCAACCAGCGGATGTATGAGGGCAACGGCCTTACCGGCGGCCTCTTCACCAATGGATCGGTCTACGACTTCACCCGTGAATACCGTTACTATCAGGATGGCAACGTGATCAACGCCTACTTCTCGTATGACAACACCTTCAAGGGCCATCACGTCGCGGCCACCCTCGGCGGCAACTTCGACGACTACCACTCCAGCAGCATCACCATCCAGCAGAAAGGATCCCTGAGCGACGCGCTTTCCTATATCAATATGGCCAACGGCGAGATCGAAAAGGCCTCGATGGGCAACAGCGCCTACCGGACCCTCGGTTTCTTCGGCCGCGTCAATTACGACTGGAAGGGACGCTACCTCGTGGAACTGAGCGGCCGTTTCGACGGTTCGTCCCGCTTCCCGAAAGGCCACCGCTGGGGCTTCTTCCCCTCCGGTTCGATCGGCTGGCGCCTCAGCGAGGAGCCGTTCTGGGCCAAGGTCAAGCCGTATGTATCCAACGCCAAGATCCGTCTGAGCTACGGTACCCTCGGCAACCAGCAGGTAGACAATTACTACTACTGGGAAGAACTGAAGACCGGCCTGCTGAGCGGCTACACCTTCGACGGCATCTCCAATGCCGGACAGGCCTATGTAGACGCTCCGGTATCGAACAATCTCACCTGGGAGACCGTCATTTCCAGGAACCTGGGTATCGATCTCGGATTCCTCCGCAACCGGCTCACCCTCAACGCTGACTTCTTCATCCGCGACACCAAGAATATGCTGACCGCCGCGATGACGCTTCCGGCCGTGTACGGCGAGTCCGCTCCGAAGGAGAATGCGGCCAACCTCCGCACCAAGGGCTTCGAACTGGCCCTGAGCTGGAAAGACAACGTGACGGTGCTCGGACAGCCGCTCTACTACGGCATCACCGCCACCCTCGGCGACTTCGTCACCCACATCACCAAATTCGACAACGAGGCGATGATCATCAGCGAGAACTATGTCGGCAAGCGCCTCGGCGATATCTGGGGCTATGTCTCGGACGGCGTATTCGCCACCGACGAGGAAGCGGCCGAATGGGAGGCTAACTACGACTCCTTCAGCACCGTCAACTCCGGCATCAAGGCCCAGGCGGCGCCCTGGAACCATCTGATGGCAGGTGATATCAAATACGTCGACCTCAACGGTGACGGCAAAATCAACACTGGCGACAACACGCTCAACAACCCCGGCGACCGCAAGATCATCGGTAACTCCCGCCCGCGCTTCAACTACGCCCTCAAGGGAGACTTCAGCTGGTACGGCGTAGACATCAGCATCTTCTTCCAGGGCGTCGGCAAGATGGACTGGATGCCGAATTACAACTGCATCTATTTCTGGGGACCCTACTCCTACCACCGTCCCACCTTCATCCCGACCGATTTCGTAGAGAAATGCTGGTCTCCCGAAGAAGGCGCCGACAACAGCAGGATCGTCTTCCCGCGCCAGAGAGGACGTATCGCCACGAGTTCCCACCTGAAGACCTCCGACTTCTATCTCCAGAACGCCGCCTATCTGCGCCTGAAGAACCTCACCGTCGGCTACACCCTCCCCATCAAGAGCAAGGCCATCGACAGGGCCCGCATCTACTTCTCGGGAGAGAATCTCTTCTATCTGTCCCCGCTCCGCCGTGCGACCAAGTACATCGACCCGGAAGTGGCCACCACTTCCGTCAGCGAGGATCTGACTTACCCGTATTCGAAGACCTTCTCCTTCGGTGTTGACATTACATTCTAGCGATTATGAAAAAGATTATCATACCCCTGTCCCTTCTTCTGGCGGCCTTCGGCCTTTCCTCCTGCGAGGATTTCCTGACCAAGGCCCCCGAAACCACCCTGTCGCCGGATACCTATTTCTCCTCGGCGGCGGAACTGGACCTCTGGGCCAACAAATTCTACAATGACATCCTGCCCGGCGCCGGAACCGTCGCGGAGCAGAATGCCGACGACAACTGTTCGATGACCCTGTCCGCCCTCCAGAAAGGCACCCGGACCCCTTCTTCGAAATCCTGGAGTGAAGACACCTGGAAGCCGCTCAGGAACATCAACTATATGCTCGAGCACAACCGGTGCTCCGATCTGAAGACCAAGCAGATGTACGACGGCGTCGCCTACTTCTTCCGCGCCTGGTTCTACTACGATATGGTCCGGCAGTACGGCGACCTCCCCTGGTACGACCACGTCATCGGATCCGACAATAAAGAGGACCTCAACAAACCCCGCGATCCGCGCGGCTACGTGATGCTCAAGGTCCTCCAGGACCTCGACAAGGCCTACGAGCTGCTGCCCGCGAAGTGGAGCACCGACGCCGTGTACCACGTCTCCAAGGATGCGGCCCTCGCCTTCAAGTCCCGCGTCGCCCTCTTCGAGGGAACTTTCCGGAAATATCACGCCGGAACGGCCTTCGTCCCGCAGGACGAGCAGACTTTCGGTGACGTGACCATTTCTTCCGAGTACTTCCTCCGCCAGGCGGCAGACGCCGCCGGCAGACTTGTCGGGACGCGCAGTCTCTACACCGGCAACACGATGGGCCTCGCCGAAAAGGCCACCGACGCCTCCTACCGGGAGTACTTCCTGCTGGAAACCGCCGAGACGGATGAAACCATCCTCGCCCGCCGCTACAGCGTGGACGTCCTGGTGCGTCACGGCATCCAGTTCGATTACAAGTCCCAGCACCGGAGCGCCAGCAACCGTTTCGTCTACCATTACCTGAAACGCGACGGCAGCACGATCGCCCTCAAGGACACGACACTCACCTATGCGGAGATGTTCGAAAACAGGGATCCGCGTATGGCGCAGACCCTGCAGGGCCCCGGCTACAAGGCCATTGACGGCGACAAGCCCGAGCAGATCAGCTTCGAGCGCACCTTCAACGGCTACCGGGTGATCAAATACATCTCCGACTCATCCCACGAGACGGCGACCACCTCCACCACCGACTATCCGCTCATCCGCTATGCGGAAGTGCTTCTGAACTATGCGGAGGCCAAGGCGGAACTCGGCGAACTGACCAAGGCCGATATCGACGCCACGATCAACGTCATCCGCGCCCGTGTGGGCATGCCCGCAATGACCGACGTTCCCACGACGGTCGACCCCATCATCGGTGCGGTCTATAAAAAATCCCTCAACGGGGAGTATCTCTCCGCTCCCATCCTTGAAGTCCGCCGCGAACGGACCGTGGAACTCTTCTGCGAGGGCTTCCGCCAGTGGGATCTCCTCAGATGGGGCCTGGGCGCAAAGGTTACGCCTTATGGCACCGGCGGATTCCGGGGCATCTGGATTCCCGACCTTGGCGACCTCGACCTCGATGGCGACAAGAAGGTGGATCTCTGCGTTTACAGGGGCGAAAAGCCCACGACGTCGGCTCCCGCCACGAACATCATCAAAATCGGCGACAGCAACTGGACCTTGACGGGCGGATCGGGAGACAGCAACGGCTTCCTGACCTATTACGAAGCCGAGAAAAACGTCTGGGATGAAGGACGCGACTATCTCTGGCCCATTCCCGCCGACCAGCGCACCCTGACCGGACTCGCCCTCACGCAGAATCCCGGCTGGGATGACGGTCTCACCGGAACAACCGACTAGTTACTATGAAAAGAATGATTCATACGCTTCTGGCACTTTCCCTCGCAGCCCTTGCCTGGGGCTGCGGGGAGAAACCGGCCGAGCCGGCAGGCGCGGCGCTCTCCGTAGAGCCCGCATCCGCCGAAGTGGTCGCGCTGGGAGAGCGGAAGACTTTCTCCGTCACCTCCGCCACCGACTGGTATGCCCGCAGCAACCAGTCCTGGGCCAAGCTGGTGACCGCATCCGGAAAAGGTTCGGAAACAGCCGCCACCCTGGCCGTCAACGTGGATGAAAACAAGGCCACCGAGAGCAGGACGGCGGAAATCACCGTTTCCAACCTCGGGAAAGAGTCCAAAGTCATCACCGTCACGCAGGCGGCCGCCGAAGGAGGCGAAGTCCCGGTCGCAAGGGGCATCTCTACGGCCGAAGACCTCGTCAACTTCTCCAAGGCCGCGAACGGAGACGGCTCCATCGCCCTGTATATGGTGGACGGTGTCGTCAAGATTCTCAAGGATATAGACTGCTCCTCCATCACGGAATGGATTCCCGCCGGGACGCGGGAGAATCCGTTCACCTACAGCATCGACGGCGGCAACCACACCCTCAGGAACGTCAACTGGAAGGTGGACGTGTCGAAGTATCCCTCCGCCGGTCTCATCGGCTGCGCCCGGAATGTCAGGATCGAGAAACTCACTTTCGGGACCACCGGCAGCAAGGTGGAATTCACCGGCGAGAATGATAAAGTCCGCGCAGGCGGCATTATCGGCTTTGCGGAAGGCGTCACAATGGAGAAAGTGACCGTCAATGCAGCGCTTGCCGCCATGTGCACGTCCTCGAAGGAAGAGCACCTCACCATCGGCGGCCTCGCCGGCTATGCGGATTCCGACTGTATGATCGGAGGCGACCTCCTGTCGACCAAGGGCTGCACCGTGAACGGTGAAATCACGGCTTCCGTCGCCTGCCGTGCGGGCGGTCTCGTAGGATACAACTCCGGGGCCATCCAGAACTGCACCTTCAAGGGGAAAGTCTCCTGCCCCGTGAGCGGCGAATTCGGTCCCGCCTGGCTCTCCTCCTACGGCAATCCCTCCGCCAAGGCCAACGTAAAGGAAAACTTCGGCTACGGAATGGTCAGAGACACGGATTCCGGCATGCGCAATTCGATGATGAACTGCGAAGCGGGCTACGACATCGAGGCCAATACCGTCGACTGGACCAAGGACAGCTACTACGACTGGACGGAGGTCGAATCCCGCCAGCTGCACAGCGGCGCCGTCTGGCACCACTACGTCTGCACGAACGTGCCCCGGCATATCCAGGTGATCGAAGTTGACCTCACGGACCCGGGCATCGACGTGACGACGGCCATCGCCGGGGAAATCGTTCCCAATCCGAACGGCAACAAGAACGACAACAACGGATTCAAGCTCCGCGAGCGCCTGTCCGACGTCTGTGCGCGGCGACGGGCCGAGGGGCAGAAAATCCTTGCCGGCGTCAACTGCAGTTTCTTCGACTCCAACGACGGCTTCCCGAGAGGACATGTCGTGGAAGAGGGAGAACCGATCTTCATCAACAACGCCAAAGTAGCCTCCGCCCTGACCAATCATAAATGGAGCTTCACGGTATTTGCCGACCGGACGGCCTCCTGCGGGGTCAAGAAATTCACCGGAAAGATCCGCCGCGGCGGGAAAGAGTACAGCTACTACAGCATCAACGACACGATTCTCCGGCATTCTTCGCTTGCGTATCCCGAGAACAAGACCTATCAGGCCAACCTGTTCACGTCCCGCTATGTCCGTACGCCTTACGCCTCCAATCCCGGGATTATCAACGACCTCGCCAAAGACGTGCTCTATGTAATCTGCGAATATACCGGCGAGACGATGAAGGTCAATACCGGTTACGCGACGGCAAAGGTCGTGAAGGTCGTTGACGGAAGGAATTCCGCCATCGCGGTCGCTTCGCTGCCCTACATCACGGAGAAAAACCGCGTCGGCATCGCCCTGAGCGGCGACATGGCCGCCCAGTGGAACGGCGTCCAGACCGGTGAATCCGTGGAACTCCGCTGCGACATCGCGATCGACAACGATGCTTCCAAGCCCATCTACATGCTGAACTCCACGATGTATATGCTGATGGACAACGGCGGCGACACTTCCGCCTCGCCCGGCTCCAACGCCAGCCTTTACACCAAATACGACCCGAAGACCTTCCCGGTCGTCAGTCCGGACCGCAAGAAGATCTGGCTCGTCGAGATCGACGGCCGTCAGATTCCCAGCGGGGCCTGGTACTCCCTCGGCGTCAAGGGCTACGAGATCTACCGCATCGCCAAGAAACTCGGCGGCGCCTGGACGACCGGCATGGACGGCGGCGGTTCGTCGGCCATCTGGGTCTGGAATCCTGCCAAAAACACCGGCGGCCTCGTCTCCAGGCCCAGCGACTCCAGAGGAGAGCGCAGCGATATGACCTATATTCTGATAAGGGAAAAATAAAACACAACCATATATGAAAACAATTGCCAAAATAACACTGTCCCTGCTGCTCGGCGCGGCGGTCGCGGTCTCCTGCAAAAAGGAGGAACCGACCTATACGATCACAGCCGACAGGGTATCGGTAGCCGACATCGTCGCCAACAACCCCGGTGCCGAGGCGATCGTCATCACGACCGATGCGCCGTACTGGATCCTCCAGACGCCGGAGTGGGTCAAAGCCGATCCCGTGACCGGCGTGGGCGGCGGCGCGAGCACCATCGTGACGCTCACCGTCAATTCCAACTTCAAGAACGAAACCACGCCGACCAACCCCCGGAGCGGCGTCCTGAAATTCTCCGGCGGCAAGACCTCCCTCTCCGTGCCGATCAACCAGCTCGGTTACTCGGCCACGATCGATCCTTCGCTGAGCATCGGCGGCATCCCGTCGATGGAAGAATTCCGCGACTTCATCACCGCGGTCAATGAAGGGGAAAGCCTCGTCCGCTGGATGAACAACGACTGGGAAGTCGAACTCCTGACCGACCTCGACCTCACCGAATTCACCGACTGGACGCCGATCGGCAACGTCGAATCCACCAGCAACGCCAACAACGGCTGCAAGCTCAAAGGCAATGCCTTCACCGGCATATTCAACGGCGGCGGCCATACGATCAGAAACTTCAAGGTGACGCACGAAGCCTCGGAAGGCAGCACCTTCGGCCTGTTCGGCGCCCTTGACAACGCCACGGTCAAGAACCTCAACGTCGAAGCCGAATGGAACATCTCCGCAAACGGCATGGCGGATGTCGGCATCGTCGCCGGTACGATGTACTGCTCGACCATCGAAAACGTGAAAGTCAACGCGACGGTCAATTCTACCGGCACGAGCTCGACCAAGCGCTTCGCCATCGGCGGTATCGCGGGCTTCGTTTTCAGCTTCTATGACAGCGAGGACGGAGTTGCCCACGACAGCTGGATCAAGGACTGCGAGACGACGGCCACCGTCAATCTGTCGGCCGGAAGCAATACGGCAGCCGGAGCAACGGGTATGATGTACGGCGGTATCGCAGCCTTCGCGACCAATGTCAAGGATGACTCCCGCAACCACATCGAGAACTGCGTCAACAACGGTACGCTTACGACCGACATCGGACGCTGCAGCGGCATTCTCCCGACAGCCAACTACGGTACCATCATCCAGGGCTGCACCAACAACGCAACTCAGGTCAACAATAACGGGAACGGCCGTATCGGCCAGATCTGCTGCAACCTGAGCGAGAATTCCGCAGTCATCGACTGCGTCAACACCGGCGACCTCACCACGACAGGCGCAAGCACGACGGCCGGTGCTCTGGTGGCCCTCATCGGAAACAAAACAGCTTACCTCGAAGGCGGAGAGAGATGCTGCAATACCGGCACCATCCTCGGATGCAACGTAACGTACCTGAGCCTCCTGTGTGCCAACAACAACGCATTTGACCACATTTCCAACGTCATCCTGAGCGGCAAGCTCGGCGTGTACAAGGCCGACGGCAACCACGAGATGTATGACGTGAATTCCGCCAATATCATGGAGTTCATCGGATACATCGCTCCCGCATATGCCGATAAAATGATCAACATCACCTACGTCTCAGACCCGGGTACGATTCCCGGACCGGACGAGCCGGCCGAGCCGGAGTCCCCGGACAAGAACGGCGGTATCGACGGCCTGGACCTCGTTAACGACACCTGGAACTAATTGGAGGACAAGCGAATGAAAAAGTATATGATTTTTGCGGCCTTCGCCGCCGCCGTCCTTGCAGCAGGTTGCTCCAAGGAACCCGATTCTGGGGAAACCGCCCCGGCGGGAACGACCTTCACGGCCACGATGACCCCGCTGCTCACCAAGGCTTCCATCAACCACTCAAAGGTCACCGTCCTGTGGAACCCCGGCGACCGGATCTGTGTCAACGGAGCCGTTTCAGCCGAGCTGACAGAGACGGCGGAGACAGCCGTATTCACCTTTGAGGACAATCTCAAAGCCCCGTACAAAGCCGTCTTCCCGGCCTCCATCTATAAAGACGCCTCCAACGTCACGCTCCCGGCCGAACTGGGCGTGGACGGGCTGAACCTCGCCCTTGCGGGTTATACGGAGAAAGGCAGCAACCTGCGCTTCTCCGCCCTCACGGCCCTGCTGGAGGTCAGCGTAAAGGCGGGCGAAACCCCCGCCACCCTCAAGGAAATCGTCCTGAGGGGACTGAACAAGGAGCAGATTTCGGGCCCTTTCGGCATCAACTATGTCTCGCACGCCCTGACGGGAAAATCCACCGCTGCGGAAGACCGGGAGGTCAAGATCCTCGTGAACCGCGAGCTCTCGGCCGAGCCTATCGTGGTCTATATCCCCGTCCCTGCCGGTGAGTATTCCCTGGGATACCAGGTGGACTTCATCAACTCGGAAGACAAGATTATGCGTCAGACCGTCTCGGCCCGCACGCTCAAGGCCGGGGAACTGCGCGTTATGCCGGAGCTCCCCTTTGCGGTCAACTACAACCCCGAGCCTATCACTGCCCTTGGAGGCATCCCGGACGCGGCCGAGCTGAAGGCCTTCGCGGCGGCCGTCAACGCGGAAGAGTCCATTGCCCGCTGGCTGAACGACGCCGGCGAAGTGGAACTCCTCGCCGACATCGACCTTGGCGGCGAAGAATGGACCCCGATCGGAAACGGTTCCGTCACTACTTCGGCAACAGAGCCGCTCGCAGCGAGCGCTGTCGCCTTCACCGGCGTGTTTGACGGCAAGGGCCACACCATCGACAACTTCAAGGTCACAGTTGACGCCTCGGGTGCCAATGTCGCGGGCGGCCTGTTCGGTGTCGTCAAGGGCGCCACGCTGAAGAACCTGACCATCGGTGACAAGACCGTCCTCAAGACTTCTTCCACCAGCGGCTTCGTCTCCCTGGGCGCCATAGTCGGCTTTGCCAGCGAATCCACCCTGTCGAACCTCGACAGCCATGCCAAGCTCATCAACGACGGCGGCAAGGACAATGTCCGTCTGGTCCTCGGCGGAACGGTCGGTTCAATGTTCTCCAATACCACCTCCTGCACGGCGACCGACCTCAAAGGCCACGCCAGCTTTGACGTCGTCAACAATGTCAATACCAAGAACGGCGGTACGGGATTCATCGTCGGCGGCGTTGTCGGCTGGACGGACGGCGTAAATTATGAGAGTGCACCGACCCTTGTCAAGGGATGTGTCAACTACTCCAACTTCTCGGCCCAGGCCACACGTACCGGGGGCGTCATCGGAACGATGAACACAGGCACGCACGCCGAAGACTGCGTCAACTATGGCAACATCTCCTGCACGGATGTCAAGGCCTCCAACAGCCGGCCTTCCGGTATCGTATCCGCGATGGGCAACAAGACCACCATCAAGGGCTGCGTCAACTACGGTGACATTTGTTTCCCGGTGACCGGTGACACAACGCACGGCTATGCGGCCGGCGTCGTCGGCCAGACCAACGATGGCAACGATTACTTCACCGTCATCGACGGCTGCGCCACCTACGGTACCATCCAGTCCGACCGCTGGTTCAACACGACGGAAAAATTCATGGGTATCATCTGCGCCAGTTTCAACGCCAAGAAGGTAACCGTAAAGAACTGCATCCTCGGCGGAAAGATCGGACCTTATACCCCGACGGAGGAAGACCCGGTGATCACGATTGACGCGACCAATTTCCAGGATTATTACTCCCTGACCGCGGCCAACCGCATCGCCAACGTCGTCTTTGAGAACAATTCATTCGGAACCAGGCCATGAGACGATTGCTTACTATCGCTTTGATGCTTCTTTCCCTTTCCTGCCTCGCCGGCGGAAAGGGGAAGGAGATCAAGGTGCTCTATTGGAACATCCAGAACGGGATGTGGCACGACCAGGGGAACAATTACGACGATTTCGTCGCCTACGTCCGCTCGCTCGATCCCGACATCTGCATCTGGGCCGAGGCCGAGTCGCGCTATGTGACCGACACCTGCACCAAGCTGAAAATGCCCGAGGACCAGTACCTTCCGTGGAACTGGGATGTCCTCGCCGCACGCTACGGACACAAATACACCCTCATCGCGGGCAAGCGTGACACCTTCCCGCAGGTCATCACGTCCAAATATCCCCTCCGGATCGTGAAGCGCATCACGGGCAACGGGAACGACATCATCGTCGCCCACGGCGCCGGATGGGCCAAGGTCGACCTCGGCAAGGGCAAGGAGATCAACATCGTGACCGTCCACACCTGGCCGCACAAGTTCACCTACCAGGCCACAGACCGCGACGCGAGCGCCGCAGAACACGGCGGCGACCATTTCCGGGCCACCGAGATGCAGTACATCTGCGAGCAGACCATCGAGGCCGTCCCGGGCGCTGCAGCCCAGCTCTGGCTGATGACCGGCGACTTCAACGCCATTTCATCCATCGATAATTACCATTACAACCTCCCGGCGGACGATACGGCCTTCCTCGTACACGACTATGTGCGGAACAATACGCCGTACATCGACGTCATCGAGCGCCTGTACCCCGGGGAATTCCAGAAGAGCACGCTCTCGGGCCGCCGCATCGACATGGTCTATGTGACGGAGCCGCTGATGAAACGGATCACGTCCGGGAATATCCTCTATGACGGATTCGCCGCCTCGACACGGGATCCCCGCGGAAAGGCGGTTCAAAACTTCTGCCATCCTTCCGACCACTACCCTGTATTTATAACATTCAAACTGAAATAATGAAAAAATATTTGCTCATCCTGTCCGCCTTTCTGGCGTTGACCATTGCCGGATGTAAACCAGACCCCATCGTTGAACCGGAGCAGCCCGAGCAGCCGGAGCAGCCCGAACAGCCCGAAAATCCGGATCCGGACGCCCCCGGTATCCGCACCGCGGCCGATTTCATCGAATTCGCCACGGCCGTGAACACCGGCGAAGCCACAACCAAGTGGGAGAACGAAGAAGGCTGGATCAACCTCCTCGCCGACATCGATTTCTCCGGAGTGAATGATTTCGAGCCCGTCGGGCACGCCACCGCTCCCTGGACCAGCTACAACCCCGTCGTGACGGACGGCCATCCCTTCACCGGAAAATTCGACGGCAACGCACACCATATCAAGAATCTCAACCTGGTCTGCAACGAGACCGTCGCCGGGAAACATTTCGGCCTGTTCGGCTATCTCGGTCCGGGCGCCGTCGTGCAGAATTTCGTCATCGATGAATCCTGCTCCCTGACGGTCAAAACCAACGTCTCGCTGAGCGCGGGCGTCGTGGCCGGCGTGCTGTATGATGCGACCGTACGCGACGTGACCTCCCACGCCCCGATGACCTATCAAGGCGGCGCGACCGGTTATCTGCATATGGCCATGATCGGCGGACTCTACGGCAAGGATGAGGGCTGCACCGTCGATAGCGTGCACAATCACGGCAAAATGACCGTGGAGAACACGGCCAACCTCGGCGCGGGTGCAACGGGCATCCATTGCGCCGGCATCGTCGGTTTTGCCAACGCTCCCGCCGGGAACGAGAAGCGCAACCGGATCGCCGAGTGCCACAACTATGGGGAAATGATCTCCCAGGCGGGCCGCCAGGCGGGCATTGTCGGCGCGGCCAATGCCTGCACCGACATTGAGAACTGCGAGAACCGCGGCAACCAGACCAATACGATGGCGAAGAATGACGGAACGCGGCTCGGCAACATCTGCTGCTTCACCACCAACAATTCCTCCATCAAGGGTTGCAAGAACTACGGCAACCTCATCTCGACGACCGGCGGCCGCGTGGGCGGCATCGTTTCGCTCCCGAATGCGGGTACCTACGAGAACAACGAGAACTACGGCGAAATCATCTCGGACGGCCAGTACCGTGGTGTATTCTTCGGCTATGTGACCGAAGCCGCCGCCTGGAAGGGCGGCAAGGCCTCCGGCAAGGTCGGAAAATACAACGGCGGCAACTATCAGTACGACCTCTATCCCGAAGACGCGAAGGTCAAATATCTCGGCAAGGACGGGTCCTCCGGCAAGGCGACCTTTACGGACGTGGTCATCGACATAGCAACCGGTGAAACCCCGGTCACTCCCGACGACGACATCGACAAACCCGCCTCCTTCCGCATCTTCTTCATCGGCAACTCCTTCACCAAGGACGCTGTCGAGCATCTTCCGAACATCCTCGCCGCAGCCGGTCTCCGCGACATCCAGATGGTCCATATGTACTACGGTGGAAGAACCATTCCGGAGTACAACGACGGCTGGGACACGAAGGACGACTACCAGTGCTACATCTGCAATCCCGGCGAATCCAGCTGGACCAACCTCACGGGCAAAACCCTTGCGCAGGTAGCGGCGAGCGGCAAGTGGGATGTCGTCACCATCCAGGAACATACCGGCAGGCAGCTGGCCTGGGGATGGACCTCCACCGAAAAAGCTGCCGTACAGGGCCTTGTCGATAAGGTGAAGGCTGCTCAGACGGCCAATGGCGGCAACCCGTATCTGTACTACATCCTTTCCCAGGCCTACCACGACCTGAGCAAGGCACAGAATGTCACCAAGCCATTCGCCACCACCGATGAAATGTGGCCCGTCATCGCCGCCCAAGGTAAGAAGGCCGTGGAAGAATGCGGCTTCGACGGCGTCATCTCCACGGGCGCGATGCTCCAGAATCTTCGCACCTCCGGCCTCAACAACGACCTCGGCCTGACCCGCGACGGATATCATATGGACTATGGCATCGCCCGCTACGGCGCCTCCTGCACAGTCTTCGAGACCGTCATCGGCCCCTTCAACGGTAATGTGAAGCTGGACAACAACTCCTTCCGCACCAACGGAGACTCGGAGGGCACGACGGCCATTACCGACGCACGTGCCCCCATCGCCCTCAAAGCGGCGCGCTATGCCATCGCCAAGCCCTACGAGGTGACGGATATGGAAGGCGAAGGCGCCGAAACGCCTCCGGAGCCGGAAGAGGGTGATGACATCACCATCTCCTCCGCGGCCGATCTTACGGCCTTCGCGGCACGGGTGAATGCCGGTGAAACCGGGGCCGTCAACGCGAACGTCACCGTCACCGCCGACCTCGACCTGTCCTCCGTGACTTCCTGGACACCCATCGGCCTTTGCGTCACCACGCTCAATGGCAACACCCTCGAATGGGGTACCGGAAAGCCCTTCAAGGGACATTTCGACGGCTGCGGCCATACCATCAAGAACTGGAAGGCCGTCTGCAAGAATGCAACGGCAGGCCAGTCCTGGGGGCTCTTCGGCACGCTTGCCGACGGGGCCGTCGTGGAGAACCTGGTCTTCG